>WLWG01002450.1_pt1 | contig 14133 bp, 28 predicted proteins | sample 6712871 | NCBI WGS metagenome assembly WLWG01 (sample SAMN12718693, study PRJNA515312) | sponge metagenome | isolation source: marine sponge | host: Mycale hentscheli | place: New Zealand: South Island, Marlborough, Capsize Point | collected 2003-05-01 | reverse complement strand
GGCATAGCTCTTCTCCAACAACATCAGATAGGAAAAGGAAGAGCTCTTGGACAGCCAAAATCTTTGAAGCAGTTTGTGGGAAGAAGAGGCTCCCAAGGACTTTATAACAGGATGACTTTAGAGAGAGACACTTTAGCAGAAGACTATTTTGACTACCCAGTAAAATAATATGCCAGAACAAGAAGAGGTCTTAACAATAACAAACTTAGATACTATCCAAAGAAAGACTAGTCAATTTCAATCTAGAGGGAGTGATCTTTGGGATGCAAGCAACACTGATAGTTCAGAGATTGGAAGTATTGGAAAGAGTTTAGGTTACGCTCAGAGAGGAAGTGACATGACCACGTCGACTTCTACAAGCTCTTCTACTAGTACAACAACTACCTCAACAAGTTCAAGCACATCAACCTCTTCGTCTACAACTACTAGTACATCATAATATGGCAAATGAAACAACGTTAGCAGGATCCAGCAAAAAAAACTCAATTGATGACACATATACTAATTATTTAGTTAGTCAATTTGGTTCTTCTGTTCAGAATGTGGATGATGGTACTCAATTCAATGTTAATATTGGGGAAACATTTGTATCTCCAAGTCAGCCAAGGGAGAGATCTGAGTTTACTAGTTTCCTGGATTATATTTTCCATACCAATAGAGCTGGACCAAACCTTGTACTTGACACTTTAACAGATAGTAACTCCTTGTGGGAAAGGATAAATGTTCAATACATGCCTGTTAGTAGGTTTATTGAGAATTGGAATAATAGAGTCTATGTTGCTCATTCTAGATTTGTTTTAGATCAAAGCTTAAGTAATAGTGTTGGCCTAGAGGCAGGTTATCATAATTGGAATCCTCTTTATAGAAATAGAGTTTTCTTCTCTGAATTTCCAGAAAACAGAGTTTTAAAATGGGGAGTAGTGTCAGGAAATAATATTCAAAAACAAGGCGATGATGTTTTAGGGATGAGTAATTTTTTTCCAGATGTTCCTTACTTTATTTCAAATGGAATAAAAGTTGGAGATCCTATCTATGTACATGCCAGTGGTAGTCTTGATGTACCATTTGTAAATAAATTTAGTCAATTTACAGTCAGAGAAGTAATCGATGAATACCGACTAAGAACTGTTGAAAAGATAGGAACCACAAGTCTAGTATCTAGATTCTGGGTAGGAAGTAATTGGTTTGATGTCAACCCAGGAGATAATGATGAAATAACTGCCTTGAGTAAAAATAATAATAGGCTAATGATCTTTAAGGTTAATAGTCTCTGGCGCTATGACAATTCAAGTGTAGTCCAGGTTAAAGGAGTCCCAGGGACAACATCTAGTAGATCGGTTAAGAACATTAGAGGGTTCACTATTTACTTTCATGGAAACTTAACAACTAAAGATAAAACTGGATTTTATTTATATGATGGAGTTACTTCTCAAAAAATATCCAATAGCGTAAATTCTTTCATTCAGGGGATGGATACGGATAATTATACAGAGGTCGTTGGTTGGGTTGAGGGAGATACATACAGAGCTTTCATAGGAGACTTGTCAAATAAAAACTCAAACAATAATGCTTATAATATAAGTAGAACAAAGGCTGTCTTTACTTTCGATGTAGTGACTCAAAGAGTGAGCGTAGATTCCTTTGCTGATAACATAACAGCATCATTGCAGTTTGAAGAAGAAACCCAGACAAAGGCTTTTATTGCGGATGATGCTGGACAAGTATTTCAAACCCCACTTGGGAACTCTTTCAATGGAACTGACATCCCCTGGAGGCTTGAGACGAAGGTGTATTATCCAAGAGGAACCAGTATAAAAAACAACTTTACAAGGATTCAGATAGCTTCTAGAGATGCCAGAGGTGTTAAGGTGCAGTATAAGCTTTGGGGAACACCACTCAAAATTGATGATGAATATCAACCTTTGGGAGATATTGAGAATGAATTTACAGAATTGACTGTTCCAATCAGAAATAGTGGAGCTAAAGGAATTCAACTGTTGTTCACTGAAATTGGTAATAAAGAACCCACACAAAGAATAGAATCAATAAATATATTTTCAATCCCTGATCAGGTTAATACTCCTGAAATAAAGTTTCAATCATGAGCTTTCTTGATATTGGCTACAATCTTTTCCTAGAAAAACCTTTTCTGAATGAAGGAGAGGTATCTGCTCTGGATTTTGATTCAGGGTTGCAGGAAGGGTCTGTTAAGGCGAGTGAGTTAGATGGGACAATTGAGGGAAACCAAATAGTAGGGGGAGAGATTAATATTGGAGAAACCATCTTGAAGAGGTTGGTCTCTAGAAATGAAGCAGGGGACGAGATTGTTGTAATAGATGGAAATGGAATAACCATAAATAATGGATCTATTAAGGTATTTGACCAAAATGATAAAAAAATATTTGGAAGTTCTGGTTCTATTGGTAGTATAAAGACAGATGAGACACTAATGTCTGTTGGGAGTGTTACCATCCCCACTAGTTACACAACGCTTGAAAACACTTCTTTAACTATTGATTTGCTTGAAAAGTCATCTGTTTTTTTCTATACAGATGTTACTTATTTCACTGATGCAGGAGCTGGATCAGAGGTTTTTGGTCAAGTAACATTTTTAATTGATTCAGTAAGAAACCCAGAATTTGATTTCCAATTGACAAAAACCACTCAAGACACTGAATCAAGTTTTCAGTTTCAAAAAACACTGGATTCAGGTAAGCATAATGTCTCTCTACAAGCAAAGGCTAGTGGAGCTAATTTTAAGATAACTTTAGCAAGGGTTGGTTATATTGCTATACCTGTTAATTAAACTCTGATAGAATAACTCATATGGCTAAATCATTTGATCAAGTTCTCGCTGAAACAGGACGACAAAATCTACTAGACGAAATAAGGTCTCGTCCTGGTGGGATAGAACAAGCAATTAGCATTTTTAACGCCACAGGAAGCGTTGATCAGGCAATAAATAATGTCCTTGGTGGTGGAGGAGGAAACGTTCCAATTGGAAATCAAGAGATAGCAAATAATCCAGTTGATGCAATCATGAATCAAGTTCAGCAAGTAATTGATGAGCAATTAAAAATATCTGGTCAAGCCAGTCAGTTCTTAAAAGACAATCCTTTTGCTATTGATGAGGAGTTAGCAAGAAAAAGTGCTGAGGAGAGACTTGACCCTTTCTTTCAAGCAGAACTAGACGACTTTACAGAGGGTATTAACTTACAGAGACAGAGAAGCGAAGAAGATGAATCTAGATTACAACAAGAGCTTACAACTTCTACTGACACTCTGATTGGAAGATCTCGGCGTAGATTCCAACAAGCCCTACAAGCAAGTAAAGAGGGTTTCGCTGGTGCTGGATTGTTCTTATCAGGAAGAAGAGAAAGAGCAGAAGGGACTGCTGCTGTTGAACAACAAGAATCAGAGCAAGACCTAGCAAGAAGAAAAGGTCTTGGAATTGAAGAATCTAAAACGAGACAAACAAGACTGAAGCAGGACATTGGACTAAGAGAAAGAACTTTTGGTAGACAACAAAAAGCGGCTAGAGAAACAGCCGTACAAACTGATGTTGCAAGACAAGCAACAGAACAGGCTGAAAATAGAAGATTAGAACTAGCTCAAATAATAGGAGAACAATAATATGACAGCTCAATTGCCATCTCCGCAACAACAAGGAGACACCCTATCTCAGGTGAGATCTCAAGCTCAAAGAGTTTCTCAAGCTCAACAGTCTGCAACTTCTCTTTCTGCTCAGGCACTTACTCTTCCAGATGAACTAAGGAAATCTGTTTCTGAAAGATTTGCCTCAAACCCTCTTCTTCAACAAAGAGAACAAGTTCTTGAAGGGGCCCTAAATGTCGGGACAAAAACAAGAGCAAATATTGCTGAGCAGGTAAAAGGAGGGACTATTTTTTCTCCTTCTCAGCAGTTAGCCATAGAGCAGTCCAGGAGATCAGCAGCGGTATCTCCCTTATCTACTTTAAACGAGATAATTGGAGTTCAAAGAGGTGGCTTGGAAAACGTAATTGGAGCTGCTAGTAGATCTGCTCAAGCACAAGCTCAACTGGCATCTGGAGCAGCACAACAAGAACAACAACAGTTTCAAAACCTATTCCAAGTTCTAGAGTTTGAAGAGAGACAAAGACAGTTTCAAATTAAGCAAGCTGCAGCTAATGCAAAATCTGAAGGTCTTGATTTAGGATTCTTATTTGGAGGACAGCCAACTGAAGACCCTCCTCAGTCAACTCCTCAAGAAGGAGTGGGGGCATTGTCTCCTCAAGGAGAATGGAGATTTACAGGGAATGAATGGGTTCCAGCTAAGACTAAAAATGACACTGATGTTGGAAGACAGTTCTTGATAGCTGCTGTAGCGAGTGGGGAATTATCTGCAACAGAAGCTAAGTTCATAGGCGAGCAGTCAGGAATTATTCCCGATAAGAAAGAGTTAGAAAAACAAGAGGGAGCTCAAAAGGCTTTAACTCAACTTTCTACGATTACAGCAGCAAGGCCTCAACTAGGAGTTAGTTCTGTGCTAAGACCAGGTAAAACTGTGGGAAGCCTAGTTCAGTTCAATAATGCAAAAACTATTGCTGGTCAGGTTATCGCAAAACAATTTGAATCAGGTAGGATGTCTGATGAGGACAGGTCTTTTTACCAGAAATTGTTGCCAGGAGCCCTTGACTTAAACTTTGATTCAAAGATAGCAGGTCTTAAATTTGCTTTAGAAGTAAATGCTGGGCTTAGAGATCCAAATCTACCAAGACTACAGTCTACAGACGGTTCAATTATTGAGTATGATAGTGTAAGTGATCCAGATTATAAAGAAGATGTTCAAAAGGGACTAATCCCAATCCTTTAGTTTATGGCTAGAAGAATAATTCAACAACCAGGTCAACAACCATCTCAACAACCTAGGCCTCAACCAGGTCCTGCCCCACAGGTTTTGCCTCCCAGACAAATAGAGTCAGGATTTGGGAGAGAAGTAGCTCCCACGGTGGGTGGTATTATTGGAGGTGCAGCCGGTTCTGTTCTAGGAGTTCCTGGTGCAATTGCTGGAGGTGCTATTGGTGCTGCAGGAGGAGAGGTAGTTCAACAAACATTAGAGGATATAAAAGGAACCCAAAAACAAACCCAGAGGCAGCAACTACAGGAAGCGGGCCTTAGAGCTGCTTCAGGGGCCCTAAGTGAGTTTGGGGGAGTTGTTACTGGTAAAGTTGCATCAAAAGCTACTGCTCCATTGCTTGAATTCTTAGGAAAAAAACTTCCTGCAGAAATAAATAAGCTCGGATTAGGAATAACGGGAAAATCAATTCAGCAAGAAGTTAAAAAGATAGGAAGACAAAAAGCGTCAGAACAGCTGGGGAAAACTGTTGAAAGGCCAGCTAAAGAGGTTGCTGAGAAATTCACTGAATCAGGGGTTGTAGGTACAGCAAAAAGTATTCAACAACAATCCTCAGCAATTATTCAAGATGCTGGAGATGCCATAAGAAGCACTCTAAGCAGTGTCCCTAAGCCAGATGGAAAACAGGTTCAGTCTTTATTATTGGAAGCAATGGAAGGGGTATCTGATCAAGTAACGAAAGCAAGTGATGAAGCTCGTCTACTAAACATAGTTTCTGATAAGTTTAGTAAATTATCAAAAGATGTTCAAAAAGACGGTTGGGTTGCACTGCTTGAATCCAAGCAGAAGTCTGATCAAATAAACAAGGGAAAGTCTGTTAGTGAAATTGTTGCTCTTGAAAGAAGATTTGATATTGCATTAGCTGACCTGGTTAGAAGAGAGTTAAGGGGAATATCTGAAGTTGGAGAAGATATTGGAAAAGCACTTGATGCTCAATCTACATTCCTTCAAATTGAAGATTTTGCAGCAAGAAAGGCAGCTCAGCAAACAATCACGAGAGGAGACATCATACCCTTAGTTATTGGGGGAACTCTTGGCGCAGTTGGAGGAGGAGCTCCTGGTGCAGTTGCTGGAGTTGCAGCTTCTAAGGCTTTATTCTCTCCTGCAGTAACTTCTAGAACTGCTCAGGCTCTAACAAAGTTCCCTGCAGCAGCAAGAGGAGTTGGTTCTGCAGCTAGAAGAGTAGGTTCTCAGGGAGCAGCAGCAGCGGTCACTAATAGAATTAGACAGCCATTAGAACAACAACAATTAAATGAAAGGAGCCGGTAATATGCCAAATAAAAAACTCATGCTAAAGAAAAAGAAACTTATGTTGAAGAAAAAGAAGTTAAAGCTTTTAAAAAAGAAGTTGAAATTAAAACGTGCCAAAATCAAATTTAAAAAATCAAAAAAGCAATGACTATAAATCTCTTCTAAGGAAAGTAGATTATTACGACAAGCTAACTGCTCAGACTTTTTTGGAATTAAAAAAACAGAGTAGAGAACTAGACTCAAAAATAAATAAGAAAATGGAACATGCCTTCCTTAATGCAATTAACAAAAGCGAAAAAACAAAGAAGATGAATATGATAGTAAACCTTTTGTTAGTAATCGTATTACTCGGTGTTTTCACACTCTTCTCTTTATTTTATTTAGCAACATGACCAGTGATTCACTAGCCTCAATTGTCGCAAGGATTGATGAAAGAACTCTAAACCTAGAGAAGAAATTCGACGATATTATAGACTTCTTTAAAGAAAGATATGCAAAGAAAGAAGATGTTATCGATGTTTCTTCAAAAGTTTGGCATGTTGAGAAAAAGGTTAACAGATATGAAAAAATGTTCTTTACTATTCTAACAGCAAATCTAGGTGCATTAGTATGGTTCCTGTTTAAGCAAACGTTGTGATCTATTGCTAAAAGTGTTAACATCCGGCATATGGTGATAAAAAAGGACCTAACACCAGTAAACTTCACAACAGGCAGAGGTGGTCAGATAAAAGCCTTATTAATCCACTCCATGTGGGGAACCCAAAAGGGTTCTATCCAATGGTTTAAGAATCCCCAGGCACAAGCATCATCCCACTACAATATTTCAGCAGAAGGAGAAATAGTACAAACAGTACTAGATAAAGACACAGCCTGGCATGGTGGTGTCTATGACAAAGGAAGAGAGCCTGATTGGGCAAAGGGAGTGAATCCAAACTCTTATACCATAGGTATAGAACTAGAAGACAAAAGAGATCGGAACTGGAAATATCCACAGAAGCAACGAGAAGCTCTTATTTGGTTAGTAAACAAACTTTCAGATAAATACAACATTAAAAAAGATGCAGATCACATTCTGCTTCACAGAAATCTAAACCCAAGCCGTAGGAGTGATCCTGTCGGTGATTTTGATATTAGTTGGGTGTTAGATTCAAACAATATGGGGCAAACCCCTGAATTAAAAGCCTGCCACGTTGCCTTCGAAAAAGTAATGGGAGAGCTAACTCAAGTTAAAAAAGAATTTGATAAATACAAGTCTGAGACCCAAGCAACCATAGACGACCTAACCAGAGAACGCAACGCTGCTCAGACAGAAGCTAAAGAGCACAAAGCTGCTCATCATAGCTTGCTTAAAGATCTCTCTGTACTCCTCAAGACTACCCAGAACGTCCCCCAGATAGTTTCTGAGGTTGAGAAGCTTATTGACTTAGAAGACGAGAGTCGTGGAGCTATAGACAGCCTTAGAGAAGAAACTCTGAAATGGGATCATACTAGGCGTGATATGGAGAATGAGATTGCCAAGTTGAAGATCCAACTTGACAGCAAAGACTTTAGCGATCAAGACCTAGAAAGAATAGTCAAAGCACTTATTAAAAAGATAGCTAAACTAATTAAGGAGCCATATGGTCTATAGAAAACCGGTAAAACTAGTATCTAAGCAAAGTAAAAAAAGGTCACTCAATGAGTATGATGCTCAGAAACTGATGACTGGGGCACTCATAGCAGTATCAGGAGCACTATTAACCTATGTAACACAGATTATAACCGATACAGACTTTGGGTCATATACACCACTCCTAGTGGCTTCTTGGTCAGTGATTGTAAACACTATCAGGAAATTCCTAAAAGGTTGGGAGTAAACAAAAAACCCTCCAGGAACCCCACGTAGTATTCTTTCGAACAATACCTGGAGGCCTCTGGAGGGTTTTCGTGTCCAGCAACTCCCTAAAAGAAGTTAGTTCGATCCTGCTGCTACTTCTCTCATGTGTGCAAGTACAACCGTACAATGTGCTCTAGTTATATTTCCTTCCTTTATTGCCTTATCGAAAATCTGTAAATCCTCTATATTCATGTGGTGCTTGTATTTAGTGAAAGCTTTATAGCAAGTCTTTATCATTGTCAATTTTACTAAAGCTTTGTTCTTCTTAACCCCAGTCTTCAATGAGTCTCTGCTGTCCTGACTCATCTCGAATAACTCTTTTCCATTATCTAAAACATTAACGCGGGCAGTGCGCTTTGTCATATGATATAGGTATTACCTATTAGATAATTACCTTGTGTTTTATTTTTAAGTTTCTACCGAACCTTCTCCCCCTTAAAGAATCCAACAATCATCCTCTGTGATTACCGGCTCTCCCTGTATTGCTATCTGATTCAAGACCATATCTGCATAGTCCTGTCCATCTGCAATTTGTAACTGTTCTGAAAAAATGTCAACTGACATATATCCTCCTTTGTTTAACTTGTAACTATATACAAGTTATCATAAGAGTTACGTTAATGTCAACTGGTATTAATAATTGTCTTTCTTCTTTTCTTTACTATTAGTCCTTCCTTCTTTACATGATAGGCAACAGCACCCCAAGTGATTTCGAGCACATCAGCGATGTCTTTGATAGTCATTTCTTTATCAAGCATTGTTTTAATATTGTCGCTCGATATTAGTTTATGTCTTGCCATATTCCTTTCTTATTTTATAATATATTTTCTTATTCATCACATTCACAATCATCACCCCTTTTTAGATCTTTACCACAATAGATACATATTGTTGTCATAAGTTATTATCTATTACTTTTTTAGCCTCATCAAACCCTTTGCATACAAAACAGGCTATTCCCTTTTTTCTCAGCTCCTTGTGCCATTCTTTTTGTTCTGGTCTTACATAGCTTCCCTTGGATCTTTTCATCTCTATGAAGAAAGCGTTGTTCTGGGTGATAATCATCATGTCAGGGAATCCCTTGCGCACACCCATACTCTTCATCTTAGCTCTCTGGCTCCATGAGGGGGTCCAGATCTCATTTGCAAAAGCAGTAAATAGGATTACCCTTCCTTGGTCTTTTAAAAGATCCAGGTACTCTACTACAGCCTTCTGCTCATCAGCTTCGAGTGGTGTGGTGTTGGTTAGTTTTTTTCTATTTCCCATATATTGACCATAGTGCGCACGCCGGCAATATGGTTTTTACTTGCTATTACCGGGATTCCCGGATTTTTTTAACTTGTAATAATGAACACGATAGTCTTTTCCATCTACTGTGTAATCCCACTCACCACAAGAGCAGTTGTAAGGCCGTCCCATACTTCCATCTCCCATCAATTGCTCTTTACAGTCTCCACAGTGGGGTTGCAGGGTTGGTACTTTCTTGTAGGTTATTTGCATATTAAAACTCCTCAATAATTCGGTGATAAACTTGGCAGTTTCCCCGATATTTCCCCAGATAATTATCCCACTCCAGCCCGTACCTACCACCTTGTGCCTCACATGACTCTAGTCGCTCGTTTACGTGTATTGTTTTGGTAACTAAGATCAGAGATGAGTCAATTGTAAAAATGAAGATGGTGAGTAATATATACGCGACTACTAGTATGATTAGATATTCTTTAAATATTTCATTCATAAGCTATTTATCATGTTGCGCAGATGCGCATAATGATAGGTCATATTTTCTTAATAACTCTTTCTGCTCTTTCTCAGCAGCTTTTGCAGCCTTTTTGAGTAACTGTTCTCTTTCTTTTGGGGTTAGGTCGAAGTAGCTATTCATTTCCCCATTCTTCATACTTTTCGTCTAAATAATAAATTACTGCATCGATAATCATCCTCATCTTCTCGTCTTCGCTTAGATGGCTATCGTGCCAGCCAGCATCTGATTGCAGGTTTTGATATATTTCTTCACTTGGTTTCATGGTTTAGAAGTTCTGGGTTTTCATAAATGTTTCCGAAAACTTCAAAGACCTCAGCGTATGACTTAGTTAGCACTTCTTTATATTCATCATCTAAGTAAAATCCATAACACTCGTACTCACCCATAGATACCTGGCATTCTCCGAACTTTACAACTTCCTTTTCCACGCCAACAATATCCCCCTCATAGATCTCTTTCCCATTCTTATCTTTTAGGCCGGTGTATTGAAGAAATTCAATATGGTCACCCATATCACCGGGGTAATACTTCCTAGAATCAGAGTGGCAACTAATAATAACCCCATCGCTCCAGTCTATTGCCCGAACTTCGAACATTATATTTTCTCTCTTATCCCAACCTCTAAACTTTATTTCTCGCATATTTCTCCTTTCACTTTTAATTGATTAATAAACTCCCGAAACAACGCACCTGCCGTATGCTTATTCAGCCACTCCCACTCCCATCCACGGTCATGGACGAATTGCTCAAATGCTTCGTGTTGTTCTGGGGTCAGGTCTGAGGGTTTCATAGGGTAGTTTTATTTATAAGTTTCTCACGAGTGAAATAGCTTTCAGTGCTGATTTTTCTCATCAACTTTTTTATTTCCATTGTATCTATTTTATTATCATGCAACTTTTTTGGTTTTTTTGACCAATAAAATTGATCTATTCTAGTTTTCGCTATGAACCCAGGAGGATTATTAATGGTTTTGTTAAAAACTAAGACACCATATGGGAGTGATGCTGTTATATCTAGTGCTAGACTTTCAAGATATTCAGGGACAAAGAATGAGTATTCATTAGGTTTTTGTAAACCATATCCATCAATTTTCCTAGTACCCAAGTAGCTCTCGTGTTGAAACCTCTTAGAAACAGAGTATTTCTTTATTCCAGGATCTCTCCAATCGTGAGTTGCTGCGTATATAGCTTTGCCTTCATTCAATAAGTCCTGCCTGGAAACTTTAATTTCAAACTCTTCTGAAAACATTGAAGTCTTGATTGAATGAACATCTGCATTTCTATATTCAGTCATAACGGAAAGCCTTTTCCAATCAAAAAGCAACTTATTCCATAAAACTGTTTTCATTTTGTCTGCATTAATATTTTTATTCATGATGTTTTTTCCAAGTAGATCCTTTTCTAAAAATTCCACTAAGTACTTGTTTTAGGCAAATATCATCTATGAGCTCACCAGCTTGATTTGCTGATATTTGAGTTTTAAATGCGCGAATGGGTGAATCCTTATGGATACCTTTCACTAGGGTGAACTTTGCACCATATTGACTAATTGACCATAAATGATTCCAGTCTTTTTTGACCATCTCTACATTGACCTTATTTATACCTGTGTTATTAAATTTCCCAAGAAAATAATTTTTATTCATATTGCTATTTGTGATTATAAATATTGAGGAAAACACCTTTATTTCCATTCGCACATATCGATATGCAGTCAAGCCAATTATTGTCACCTCTTATCTCTATTATTTGACATTTATGGTAAGGAAACACAAACTCACCTTCTGTTTTTCTACCATTTCTACTAGTTGTTTTCTCAATCCTAAATTCCAACTCGCTCTTTCTAAGAACAATGCCTGTTTCACCATTTTCACTTAAAACATACCAATAATGACTGTTATACTTATTAACTTTGTAGCCCCACTCATCCTCCATTAGCTGCGCTAGCTTTTCTCTGGTTGCAGGATATTGATGCTCTTGGTATTTATCTTTCTCTTTTAAACCACCACTTTCATATATTGCTTGCATAGTAGTATCCATACTTACTTCCCTTCAAACAAATTAATAATATTCTCTGCCATCTGGTACATTAGTCGCTGATTTTCAATAGAAGTCATATCAAGATCAGCATCATTTTTTGAATCAACTTTTATTCCGACATCTTTACTAGACTCTAGTAAATTATTGTGAATCCATTCTGCTAATAGTTTTTCTTTAAATGCCATACTTTCCTCCTTTATTTAATAAGTTTAATATCTCTCCCTAGCTCCTTACACACCTGTTCTAAGGTTAGTTCTTCAGTTATGTTAGAAAACATATCTTCAGCTACGAACTGTAATGCATACCCATTCTGCTTCACAGCTTCAAGGCAGATAGCTTCTGTCTGTTCAGCTACATACCGTAATGCATACCCATCCTCCTTTACAGCTCTCAAAGCTTCTTCTCCTTTGAGGTTTTTTTTAATACTTAAACTACTCCACTTTTCTTTATATTTATTTAACGACATACTTTCCTCCTTTATTTAATAAGTTTTTTAATAGCTTCTTGGGCGTCTGCTAGGGATTTGTTGTGATCTAGGGTAGATGGGGTCATAGGTAAAAAATAGGTATAGTTTGGGTATAACTATGCTAATTTCAATATCACAAATAAAAGTGCAAATATCTGTAATTGTATTATTATGTAATATATAAGTAGTTCTTTCATAGCATTCCTTTCAGCATGTAGCTAACAGCTAGTAGTAGGTAAATAATTACATAACCGATTATCATGAACTCGATTAGTTTGTGTAGGTTACTCACGGGCTTCCTGATCTTGTTTATCTTGCGTATTTTTTCTAGGTTTTGTTGTTTAGTTGTCATTTGTTCCTTTCTTTTAGGTATGAAAATTCGTAATCCACCCGCTCCTCATCTGTTTCTAGCTGGGATAGTTGGGTGAGGTGGTATAGGTAGGCTTCATTTGTTTGGTAATAATCTCCGCAATACTTGTGATTCTTAGCATAATCATCTTCTTTGCCGCACCTTTCACATACCTCTTCCTCCCCATACACAACCTTTGCTCTCTCGTGGTTGAAGATGATGTCTGAGATGGTGTGTTTATTTATTCCATTTTGCAACCACCCCAACCGCACACTCTCCTCGATAATGTAGTTAAGTTTATTTCTCATATTTCTCCATTTCTTTTACTAATTTTGATCTCCTTACATCCAGATACTTTTGAACAAATGATAAAACTATAAACACTATTGAAAAAATGAACCAAACTGCTGATATCCAACCCTCAGTAACATTGGATGCTATGTATGAGAACATAAAATATTTTTCGTCGCTGATATTATTTCTCATAACTCCTCCAAATATTTATTAATGAGAACGCAATAACAACCGTATTACTAAGAATATAGCCGTATGACTCGGTTAGGAGACACCACCAGGTAAATCCTGCAAAGGCAACAATGGTTATCCCCCAACCAATGACTCTGAGGTTCCCCCTCTTGCTTCCCAAGTAGTAGTACGAAGCCAAGATCAAGATGTTCTCTATCCAGGGGTAGTAGGTTATGTAGGTGTCAGTCATGCTAATTAAACAAACTGCTTGCTAATTCAAATCCTAAACCCATTAAAAAACTTCCTAATCCCAGAAGCAGAGACATTCCTATCAATATCATTTCAATAAAATTGTTCATATATTCCTCCTAATTATTTATAACTCAGCTCGTAGGTGTTGGTCATGGGTTAGTCTTCGTTATCAAAATGCTTTTCAACATGGTCTAAAACCTTTTTTATCTCCTGACCAAAATTGTAAGATGGATAATTTTCTCTCAGTTGTTCTTGAAGATTCATCCACTCATCAATACTCATGGTAATAACCATTGTTGCATCAATATCTTTCAACTTATCATCATCTAGTGAAAAACTGGTTTTCATATTATTCCTCCTAATTATTTATAACTCAGCTCGTAGGTTTGGGTGATGGTGGGGCAAGGATTTGCCGAGTTCAGTGTTCAGGCCATATCTCCTTTCGGAGGTCAAGCCATCCCACCTACTTACTCGTATAGTCACCTTGCAGTAGCTCTTATTCAGGTAGCGTTTCAGTGGCGTGGTGCTACCTTTTACGTACAAGAACTGTGCCACAACCTACTAGCGTCTACCTATTCCGCCACCCACCACCACTTAAACCTACGAGCTGTTAATGTTCTATTTCTTAATTTTCACAGTGTACCCAAACTTCTCGCATACCTCTTCCATGGTGTGTGATACTGTTTTGGGTTCTTCTTCTGACAGATCTTGTTTAACTTTGTATCCATTTGCTATAAGTTCTACTATTGTGTAACCATCATCATACTCCTCGAAATCAT
>WLWG01002447.1_pt1 | contig 14147 bp, 28 predicted proteins | sample 6712871 | NCBI WGS metagenome assembly WLWG01 (sample SAMN12718693, study PRJNA515312) | sponge metagenome | isolation source: marine sponge | host: Mycale hentscheli | place: New Zealand: South Island, Marlborough, Capsize Point | collected 2003-05-01 | reverse complement strand
GGGGGGGCACGTGTACGTACCCATACCCTGACGCACCATCCCAGAAGCTGCCGAAACCCCCCCGATCCGAGAGAATATAGGTACACCATTGATATAGTAGATACACTGAGATCAGAAACATGAGCGACAACAACTCAGAAACCAGCACGACGACGAACGACTTGACGCCCCTGATGAGGCAGGAGGTAGCCCTTGACGCTTGGAATACCATGACCAAGGTTCTACCCGCCGAGGGTGAGCATCCATACCTTGACGATCTTGTCTACAAACTATGGCTTGAGATTACGGAGATGGCCTGAATGAAAAAGGTGTACGTAGTATACAACGGGGAAGGCATGGAAGTCTTCACTACCATGAAGGATGCGATCGTATACGCTACCTCCGGTGGAGACGTCTATGACAACCAGTGGGAGGGTGTATATGACGGACAAGTCAGCATGACATCCATTCGCCGCGATCTCAGGGACTGGGCTCAAGTCAGTGCTTACGACCGCATGGGCAACCACTTCACCATCACACCCACAAAACTCCACAAGAGAGGGGCGGTGGCCTGAATGATATACCAAGATGGAGAAGTGTGGGATCAGTTAAACTCACTCGTATACGATGATGACGTAAAGAGCCGACAGTTGAAAGCATACAAATTGTTGCAGATCATCAGGAAAATCGAATCCGAGGTGGCCTGATTAGTGCATACACCAACAACTAAGTACCGGTGCATACACCGAGACACATAGATCGGACTCGACAACAATACAAGGAGGTGAAAATGGAAAATGGATAATTTAGATGAATTCTTATCAGACGCAGCAGCATCGCCGCAATCGGAAACGCTCAAGACGGACGCGATCGTCGGAAAGACCTTCAGCATCCTAGATGCTAGATCGGTCGAGACGCAGTTCGGAACGTCATGGGTCGGCACTATCGATCTCGACGGCACAGTCGTAGAGGCATGGCTGAACGGCGCGGTAGTCGGTAGGCAGTTGACGAAGCTCTCAGACGAGGGCCTTCTGCCCGTCACCGTGAAGATGATACGCGACGAAGAGGAATACGGCAACCCGTTCAAGCTGGTCGCTTAGGCTCCTTCGATCATAAAGGTCGCTGATTCAACGCAAAGCCTCGGAGGGGTTCATTCCTCTCCGGGGCCTCCCAGAATATCCCGACGCTCCTCCGCGTCGAGTGCTATCTCATGCTTCTGCTGATCCTGCTGCGTCTTTATCCGATGCTTCATGAGATCGGGCTCCATCTGTATCTTCGCGCTCATGTTCTCGGCGTAGAGCCTGTTTATCTCGCTCACCGCGAGGGTCGCAGGTGCGGAGAGGATCGCGAGGAGGGCGAGATAGCCCTCTAGGTTGGGAATCACGGCGTCGGGCCTGTATAGCCCGTAACCCACCAGGCTGACCGCTGCCGCGAGCCATGCGTAGACGACGGGCAGCAGGATCGAGCGGAAGTTCCTCTCGACCTCGTTCCTCTCGGGCTTCATGCCCCTCCCTTCTTGACAGACTGATAGACATAAACGAGGGTCAGAATCGCCATCAAACCAACGGTGAATCCGGCGATTATGTCATCCTCCTTACCCTTCAAGAGCCCTCTCGCCGCCTCGTATGTATTGCCCACGCCCTCGATGATCGCGGGCCCGGCGAATTTCAGGAAGTCGATTCCAGCGTCCTTCAGTTTATTCGCGGCGTCTTCCAATATCGGGGCGAGCTCCGAGAGAGTCGTCGTCACCAGTTCCGCGCCAGCGTCAACCGCTGCGTTAGCGGCATCCTCGGTCGCTTCTGCGATTGCCCCATCTGACGTCTTGATGAAATATGCCGCTACGGCTCCTGTGGCGATTCCATAACCGATCGGGGCTGCATAGACGATGAGAGGTACAGGCATCTCAATCCCCTATCCCCGCGCCTATCCTGACGACCTTCCTCATGAATCCGATTGCTATGCCGATCATCACTATGGGAATCGCGCTCACCAGGAGCCCCTTTCCGACGCCGAGCGTCCAGTACCCGGCGATGTTGGCGACATTCGCCACCTCGTCCGTCTCGATTCCGTTGCCCATCCTGAATCACTTATACTGTCTTCTATCTGCGATTTTGTAAGTATATACTCTATCGCCCTTCCAATTGAACATAGTTCCATAAGGCTTGAGCCCCTTTTTCTTTAGCTGGGCTTTCGTAAGTTTGTCATATCGTTGAATCAAGCCTTTCAATTAATCACTTCCTGAGTCCGAGGATGAGCCCTCCGAAGAACAGCAGCGAGATCACGCCTATCAATGCGTAGTCATTCCCGCTTTCAGCACCGTTACCCCCCACTCTATCGTGCGTGTAGCCCAAAGCAGCTAGGTCGAGATGCTCCTGGTACGTGTTCGCCATGACCATCTCCCCCGTCTCCGGGTTATACATCGGGTGAGGCTCGAAGTCGTTTGCCGGCCCGACCCCAGACGACGATCCGCTCCCGTCGCCTCCTCCCAAGCCCGGGTCGATCGGAACCTGCTCGGGCGCTGGCGTCTGAGCTGGTGGTGCTGGTGGAATCTCCTCGGGGTTTATCCCGGACGGGGAGCCTGATCCGTCTCCCCCTCCTAGTCCCGGGTCGATCGGCACATCTGCCGGGGGAGCTTCAGGAGGGGCTGATGGCGGTCTGCCAGCGGGCGATCCGGAACCGTCTCCCCCTCCGAGTCCAGGGTCGATTGGAACATCCTCCGGGGGGTTCTGCCTGGCGTAGTCGCCTAGGGGATTCGACCCCTGGTTGTACCCTGGTATTCCGCCGTATGCTCCGTTTCTTCTCCTCAGCTGCATCACTTCATCCTCCTTATCATGCGCCCCAGTGCGGGGTTCAGGCCTCGGACGGGTATCAACTTCTTCATCCTTCTCACCTTAGTAAATCCTGATCGTAGCCAGCCCTTCTCTTGAGCCTCGCTAACTTGTTGACCCTCGCACATGCCCATTGCTCCTTCGACATCTTGGGCCCCGAGCCTCCCTTGACGCCCCTCCGGTTCCTGACGGATCCGGGGTTCGTCTTCCATGCACCGATCCCCCGCTTGTACGACTTCAGGAGCCTCCCCTTCGATATGCCGGATCGAGCTGACGCCTTGGTGACGCATGAGGGGTATCTGGCCGCCATCATTTCATCCTCCTATACATGAGTCTCCCTGTCTTATCTCTCTTTACTTGAATGCCTTTTCTCTTTAGATCAAGGGGCTTCAAACTCATGATGCTCACAGTCGGGCCGAAATACTTCCATTTCTTCGCCATCTCATATTCTCCTTATTTTGAACAAACCGAAACCTGTTTTGACTTTGCGAATATCGTATGAAATGCCCTTACCTCTATCGGCTCTTATCTGTGACGCCGATCTTATGGGTATCTTTGAAGTAACATCTCTCTTACTACGAGAATAATATATCATCTTCTTCTTCGCCATATCAAAGCCTCCTCTCGCCCGGCACGTATGAGCAGCCCCATCGCCTTCTCTGAATTTCGTTCTTGGATGGGAGCCTTCTCGATCCGCCTGTCTTCCAAGCCCCGCGTATAAGGGCCGTCCTCGCGCAGTATGACCGCTTCCGCTTCGACCCCGACTTACCCACACGGACGGCAGACGATACGCTGACCGTCCTGCCCTTGGTGTAAGGGTCCTTGACTCTCGGCATGATAATCACTTCAGTCTCTTTAGAAAGCTCTTTTTTACTCTGACGGGATTTTTCTTTCCTTTCACTTTAATATCAAGGGTACCGGCAAAGGGTCTTGATACTGCAACACCTTCGTATCTGTTTCTTCTATACCCTCTTATTTGCTTTGATTTTCCAGGGTTGACATAATTAGGCTCCGTAAGATAGAAAGAGAATTTCCCGCCAATATCTTTCTTAGCCATCAATACCGCCTCCTCATCTTCCGAGCCCTGAGCGACCCGGTGGATCGCTTACGACGCGACCGCCTCTTAGACGTTGCTGATCGAGCCTCGGCCTTGGTCTTCGACTCTCCCCTAGTCGGCCCCAAGGGCTTCCCGGTGGTGTAGGAGATCGCTCGATAGCGCCCGCTCTTGAGACGCTTCAGCGGCATCTCAAGCACCCCTGAATATTACGAATAGCACGACGGCTATGACTATGAAGTCCTCGTTCGACATTTCTCACCCCTCCACCGTGTCTAATATTGATTGGAATACGTCTTCCCCGATTCCCAAGGCCGCACCTACCAGCCCCAGAACGATCAAGACGACCTTCCAAGGGATTCGGATGTTGCCCTTCCCGTCGATCTCAAGCTCCACGTCCTTGTCGCTCATCTCAATCACTCGCCACCCATTCGCCCGCTGCTACGCATATGACCTTGGTTATCTTGAAGCCGTCTGTAAGTGAGTATGCGGAGGATGAGCCGTTTATCTCCTCTCCTGATGCCGGGTTCATCGTGAGTCCGGTGAGACCGCCGTTCACGACTTGGAGGTGCATCCCCGGTTGTCCTTCGGGGAGGGTGATTACCGACGCGCTGCTTGTCATATACACATTCGACCCGTAGCAGTAGTCCTCAGTGATAGTCCTCGGTGTGGCAGATACGGTCAGCGTTCCTCTCAGCACCTCCGTGTACCTGTCGGCCAATGTGGCCGAGTTGTAGGTCTTGAAGAATGACTGCTGTGTGCTTGATGATGTCTTGACATCGAAGTTCAGGCTCGCTGAGCCAGTGGAGTTCAACTCTGTCCCGGCCAGATTGATCCTCAACTTCTCCAATGCTGAACCGCCCGTCATCGTCTTGAACAGCATCAGCGAGTCCTCGGTTGATGCTGTCTCGTCTTGGATGAAGGTCTGGATGGAGCCGTAGGCTTTCGTAGCCGCTGCGTCGTTCTTACCCCTGAATTCCAATCTCCCGATGAACTTGTTGGGCGCTGTCGGGGTCGCGCTGTTGTATAGGATGAGGTCGGGCCCATCGCTGGCCCCGCTTCCCTCGCTGGTTCCCTCAAAGACGACCATATCAGTAAGGCCGGTTCCCTTGACATGGAGCCTCTCGATGCCATTGTCCGGGCTAGTCCCGATTCCGACGTTATCCTGACTAGCATCAGTTGTCAAAAGGTTATCAACAGATTCTCCTTCGATTCTCACATTTAAGTTCTCAGCATCGTTATTGATTGCTATCTCAGTTCTTTGTAGCCTCATCATTTCCTTCAAGTCTGTCTCTGCCCCGGTTCTCCTTGCCATCACGAACATTGACGCTCCGGACTGCTGAAGTTCCGTTATGAAATTCGTCGTTCCTGTGTCATCCTCCATTTGGAGTATCGGCTTATCACCCTTCAATAGAGTAGTCGGGCCACTCCCTCCTGACTCATCGACGAACGTGAAGTTGTCAGAGCCCGTAATGTCTCCTGCGCTTGATGGGTTGCCGAATGCAACCTGATTGACGCCTATCGAACCACCTGCTCCGGCGGAGTCGATCGTCACCGTGTCGGATGCCTCGGTGAGCGTGATGTTGGTTCCTGCCTTGAGCTTGACATCCGAGTCTGTCCCTGCTGCCGCATCTAGTTGTATGTCAACGTCTGCGCCGGATTGAGCGGCCTTGAGCGTGTAGGTGTCGCCGCCGCCCTCGTCCTGCTTTATGTATGACATCCTAGATCACCTCAATCCGTAGCGACCCAAATCTCCACAGTCGCCGTTCCGCCCGTCACCGCGAAGAACATCGACTGGTTCTGGGCCACGACCCCGACCCCTGGGCCGCAGTCGAAGACGTACTCGTTGCCGGCTCCCAGGGAGTAGTAGTTCTGAGCTCCCGCGAGCCCGGCCCCGGCCCCTAGGCCGCCGACCGTCTCGTAGGCGATCCTCACGTCGAGGGTCGCGCTGGTGTTCTTTATCAGCAGCTTGCCGGGTCGTATCATCTTCAGGTCGATCTCGGCGGGGGTGTCCTCCGCGAGAGCGATCCTGAGCATTCTTCCCAAGGGGATTCACCCCCATCACTGGTTCGCCGCACCGCTGCGGTCGAGGATGGCCTGAGCCGTGTTCGTCCTTACGGCTTGGGTCTGAGTCTGAGACGGCGCTGCCTGAGCGTTGGCCGATGCGACCAGGACTGGCTGAGCCAGCACTGTTCGAGCCGCCGTCGTGGTGATTTGCATACGGAGCTCATCAGACCTGGAGAGGCCGAAAGTTGGGATAAAAATTGTTCCTGGGCATATCTGAGCATATTGCAGCTCGGTCGCTGATGTGCCGGCGTCACCGAACAAAATTCCATTGTAAAGATCTCCTGATAAGTAGCGCCAGTAGTCAGTCTCCATCGAGTAGTCGCTTTGACTGGTCAGTCTGATCTCGCTTATGTCGCCGTCGGTGTCACGGTCGTTCTGTATGAGGACGCCGCTGATGACTCCGGGCTCGGACGAGTTGACTCGAACGACGAACTCCTCCTGACCTGTCCCGGAGGCGGTCAGGGAAGTCGCTGGCCCCACGTATAGTCGGGTCTGATAGTTGTCGTTGTAGACCATCCACGCCTCGACGCTTCCGGTTCCGGTTCTAGCGTTCTCAAGGGCGATCGTGCCGAGGGTGTACTCCACGCGGCTGACGCCTGGTGGAAGGTTCCTGCCGATCGGGATTCTCGCGTAGTAGATAACTGCGGTCGTGCTGGCGACGTCTTGGACGGCCAGCCCCTCGCCGAGGCTGTTGAGGAAGTACCCGAACTGCCCTGGTGTGGCGTCTGCCCCGGAGCTGTATCCGGTTCGGTAGTCGAAGCACGTCTCGCCGTTTATGACGACGCGAAGGTTGCTGACGAGCGATCCGAAGTCGGCTGCGAATGCGTCTGCGTTGCTGACGGTTCCGGAGAACCTGAAGATGATGCTCTCAAGAGCGCCGCCGGGGACGTTGAACCCCTGGTTGCTGGTTGCCACCGCGTTCGATGGGAAGCCGGCTGTCTCGGTTGAGACGAGTGTGTATCGAATAGCCATCCTTAATCACCTCAGTTCTTGGAGATCGCAGCCTGGAGCTGGTTCATGGGAGCCTTCAATATAGCGAATCCGAGGGTAAGGCCGATCGCCAATCCGGCGTAATCGACTAAGCCCGCGCCTGAGAATCTTGGGAGTATTCCAGCGAGCATGCTTAAGCACCCACCCTTGAGTTGACCTTGTCTTCCAAGGTCTGACCGTCAAAGATATAGGTTGACAGACCGTTGGCAATCGCTATTACGCCTAAAACTCCGAAAGCTACCATGAAGCCGCCGGACACATTCGATAAGAACATGGCCCGTCGGATGGTGGTGTCCCTCTTAATGCTCACCCGTGAATAGATGCACTAACATTAAGGTCGATCCGCCTCACGCGGGTATATGGATATGAAGGGGCCGAAGGGTGGCGTCATACGCCCGAGATGCCCCAGGTGCGGGGTTCGCATGATAGGGACGAGCGCGAGGATCGGCAACGGGGAGTCCGACACCAGGAGAACCTCGTCGAAGCCGTATCGCCGCGTTGGCTGGATATGCCCCTCATGCACGTACATAGAGAGGACGGTTCCGGAATTCTCAGAGATGGTCATACCTCGATCGGGCGCATGAGGCTCGACTTGCCGCTGGTGACGTCGAATATCACATGCGCGTAGGGCGTCTCATTGAGCGGCTCGATGAAGGGCTCCGGGTTGTATCCGTACCGGTTCATCGCGTCCTTGACATGCAACGGTGACATGAGCGTCCTGAAATGGATTATGAAGCTCGTCGATCCTTCTAGCTCCTTCGAGAACACGAATCCGTGTGATATTGCTACGAATCGGATGTTTCTCGATCGACCGACCAGCGCGAGCCGCTTGAACTGCGGGCTCGCTCCCCGGCGCGAGCTCAGGAAGACCTGGGCGTCATCCACGACCAGGCAGCACTTGAAGTCCGGGTTGACCTCGCGTATGTCGAACACCGTCGCGATGATCGCGTCCACATGCTCCTCGACCATCTCGGGATCGGGGTATATGACGTGTATGCGGTGCTTCTTCATGTGCTTCTCTAGCTTGTCGAGGCTGGTGATCGACTTGTCGCCGAACTCCATCTCATGCTTCGGGCATACGTACAGCACGTGCATCTTCGGATCCTTGTTCTTCATGAAGTCCTGGATGGTGTTCTTGACGAAGAAGGACTTCCCCGACCCCGGAGCCCCTACGAGGCAGGTCGTCAGGGCAACGCCGTCGGGCTTGTATAGGTCACTCGGATTCATCCTCTACGACCTCATCGTCCTGAGCGACGTTCTCAACGACGGGCTTGGGAATCTTGTAATAGCCCTTGACCCTTTTTTCTCTCTCAGGTTTTTCAGGCTCGTCGCCAAAACCCAATAGACGGGCTACGATGTTAACCCCCATTCAATACACCTCCGACAAATCAATGCCGTTATAGTCAGCATTCCATTCGTTGTCTCGAAGCCAGTCGAAAATCTCCTCGATGTCAAGTCGAAAGTCGTTTCCGTAGGTTCTCTGTATGTGGCCGAACAAACCCCCGGTAGACCCGTCTAAATCTTCCACATCAAGAAGGGTATCGTCAAAGCTGACAGACACATTTCTGTAGAAAGAAGGTGTATGGACTGTATTGGGAATATCATATACTTTCTTGTCGTGCCTGATCTGCATAAGAACATCATCATTATTAGGACGGGTCAGCATATAGGAAACAAACTTAGGTTCAGTGAATGTGTATTCCGTGTATGTGTCCACGTAGAAGAAATTCCTACCGAAGAAGTTCATCCCGAACGCGAAGTCGGATAGTGATACGTCAGTCGCCATCATTCCATCTCCCTGAGCATTCGCTCCTCGATCTTCCGCATCCGTCGCGCCTTAATTCTCTTTCCCAAGAACGGCACCCTCTCAAGGACGCTCGCCACGCGACCGCCCGAGAAAACGGATCGACCGGCCTCCGCGTTTATCTTCATGACCGGACTGCCGAACCAGTACGCATTCGACAGAATCGCGATTTGATTTGGGCCTATGACGCCCGCTAGGTTGACCCCGTTGTGATCGAGCGCGTCCTGGGTGATGCCCGCGATCCAGTCGTAGTCCTCCTCCTCATGGGTGATGGCCTCGGCCTCGTCGTCGTTCAGGACGCCTCTCTTATATCGAGTGAGGAACCAATCTCCTGTTTTATAGCCCGTCTTCAGGATTCCCTCGTTCATGCCCCTCTCGGCCTCTAGCTGCTTCTTGGTGGGCTTGCCCGACCCACGGGGACGGATGCGCTTGAGCGGGCCGGGTATGACCTCGCTCGCCATGTCCTCCGAGAAGTCCATGCTCGACCAGTCGAGGCCGGAACCACTATCTGCCTCCGGCTGCGGAGTCTCGGGTTTGGGCTCCGGCTCGACAGTCTCCTCGACTGGCTTCTCGATCTTGGTGGAGTGCTTCCACGCGCCCGACTTCGACTTGAACTCGCGACCGTCCGAGGCGACGTAGACGACGTTCCCGTCCTCGTTCTCGACCTTCCGGGCCTTACTCACTCGCTCGCCTCCATGATGCTCCTGATGTGTGCCGACATCCTCATGCTCAGGGCCGGGTTCTGGAAGTCGCCCTCCCCCAGGGGAGGATGCAGGATCTCCTCGACGCCGTGACGGGATAGCCTGAGCCTCTCCATGAGCTGCTTCTCGGCGACCTCGTACACCATTTTACCGCTCCTGTGGAGGGTGACGATCTCGTCCTGCATGGCCTTGAGGCACTCCGCGCACAGACGACCCTCGGGATCGTAGGCCATATTCGCCTTCGCCTGACACTGTTCGCACTTGCGCTTCTTCCGGGCCCCCATTCATCGCACCTTCCTGACCTTGACAGAGACGACGCTGGGGTCGTCCTTGAACAGCTCGACTATGACGTCGGAGAACTCGCTCAAACGCCCACCGCCGAATCGACAGCCGATCCAGCCGTCTGGGCGACGACCTTCGATATGACCGGGTGCGCGAGGACCTCCGCCTGGGCGAGCCTAACGGACTCCATGACGTCGGCCTCCTCGCGGTGCTTGACGTAGCTCTTGTTGAACAGGGCGAGAGCGAGAACGAATGCGGAGCCCTGACCGCTCGGTTTCCAATCGAGTTCGACGAGTCTCGTCATAACCCGATCGAAGGGAGGATCGGATGCACGTAGCAAAGCATCGATATGCGACAACAATTCTTCATCGGCCAGGGCGTCCACGACGCTCGGACAGTGAATCTATTAATCAAGTCTCCTGATAGAAACGCCTCGACTTCTTCTCGACCACATGGAGCGATCCCGCCGTGAGCCCGTGTCGGAGCGCGGTGTAGTAGGAGACGACCCTCCGGGACGTCTGCTTCTTGGAGAGATCGCCGGCATTGGGGAGCCAATTCCCCTCATCGTCCTTCACCTGCACGCCCTTGTGCCGGACGTAGCCCCTCGACCCGTCGTGCTTGAACAGGGTGTACGCCTTGGGCTCGTAGAAAACCCCGGAGCCGTAGGGCTCGGGGGTCTCGAGCTTCCACTGACCGAGCTCGTCGCCGATCGCTATCATCGACTCGAAGCGATCCCGACCGGACGCCCTGAGCCACACCGAGTCGGTGTCGGTGTAGACACCATGCTCCCCGGCCGCTATGATGCCCCTCCCCAGGGCCACGCGACCGTATGACAGGACGAAGGAGGAGAACCCGAAGAACTGTCGCATGGGAACCTTGGACATCTCCCGGTGATCGAGGATGAAGGGCCATTCCGCCTTCAGCCCGTCGTAGTACCGAAGCTCTATCTCCCCGGCGGCGAGGAGGTTGTCGTAGTCGTCCTGATCCTGCAATTCCTGAATCCTGGAGCCCTCGATCCTCTTTGGCTTCGGCTTGATGCCGAAGCCGCCGAACAGGCTGTTCATGATGAGCTTGACCATGTTATGACGGGGATCGCCCTCGTCCCTGAGCCTGAGCCTGAGATCGTACATGTCCTGGATGAACGAGGCGAACGGGTTGATCGCCCGGCATGACATGATGACGAATATCGACTGGACCTCCCATCCGTTCTCCAAGAGGAATCGAATCTCGGGCTCGCACATCCACCCGTCGAAGGATCGCTGGTTCCAGTCCCTCCGGTTCTCATCGTCCAAATTCGGAGCCCCGAGGTAGGCGTCCGGGGAAACCGCCCTCATTCTGAGGTTCGCTATGCACACCCGGTCGGTTCTCTTCAGCTCGCTCATGAGAGCAGGGAGGGTCGCCCCGACCATGTTCATGGACTTCATGTCCGGGAAGGGCATGTCGCGCATCTGAGCCGGGTATGACGAGTTTATGTCATAGCAAATCAGGGGTTCTCGGATCATGGTTCCCGGCGGTTGTATGTGGGTGTTCAGGAGCCTCGTCATCCCGCCGACCTCGCAGTTCCCCAGGTAGTCGTTGAAACGCTTGCGGCATTTTACATAGGGGCGAATGGTTCCCTTCGAGCTTCGGAACGTCCAATGCTCCGGCCAGTACCTCGCGCACCAGGCGCGATACGCCGATCCTGCCGTGGTGAGCGGAAGGTCGATTTCCCGGGGCTCGCGATCGACGAGGGAGGCGTACAGTGATCGGAACCTACGCAGCGCCTCCGCGAGTATGTCGCAATCGAGATAGCAGTAGTCGATCATCTCCTGGGTGACGTCATCCTCGGTTATCTCGTATGTCCCGTCCCATTGGGTGAAGATGTCAGGGGTGTACCCCTTCTCCATCCCGACCGACCTCGCCATCTGAGCTAGGCTCATCGGGAACAGGTGCTTACTGTCCCGGTAATCGACCCCGTTGTGCTTCAGGCTGAATATCTTGGTTCCCGAGGCGATCTTCTCCGCCTCGTACCTCTCCTCGATCGTGAGGATTCCCGATATGTCGAAGGTACTCCCATTGTGCGCGTAGGCTGTGCAGGGGGCTCTCGACTCCATCCACCGACGGAGTTCCATCGGGTCGAAAAAGTGAGCCCGCTCGGCTGTTTCCACGTCCACCGCACATCCGAAGACGTAAAGATGACCGTTTATCCCATGAGTTTCCGTATCGTACACGACGATATTGTGTCCGGGTTTCCGCTTCTTCGGCGGCATCCCCATCATGCGATGGGTTCCGGGTTCCTCGTTCACAGTCTCCCGCTCCTCTTGAGCTGCGGATATGCTCGGTTCACGTACCTCACGATCCGCTCCTGCCTCGCCTTCGGGAACGGTCGGAAGGTGGGCTTCTCCCGAATGAAGGGCTGTCGCTTGTCATCGACATAGCGGGCCTTGGTGGGGAGAAAGGCCGCTCCGTAATCCGCCTTGTCCGGGTCGGGAACCTCGGTTCCGTAGGTTCTCGCCAATAGACGAGCCCCCCGCATGTTGAAGGCCACCGCGATGAGATCATAGCCCTCCTCGGGACGTACCATGAACTTCTCCCTGACCCTCTCCTGATATGCCGATAGCAATTTCATCGGGTCTAGGTTTATCTTGTCCCTACCCACTTTCAAGGGGTTCCTGTTGACCTCGGTGTTGAATGTCGTGAAATCACCATCGTCACGAACCACGAACATGACGCTGGAAACGATGAGCATGTTCTGGACGAATGAATACGGCGGAACCTTCCCATTGAGAACCATCTCGTCGCCGTCGTTCTGAAGCACGTCCTGATCGAACCTCAGAACGTAGTCGTTGAGGAACTCGGTCGCGGGGAAACGGGAGAAGGGCTTAGCCTTCCCTCGGGTCAATCTGCGGTATATCCTGAGCCTCGACTCGGGCTTCGACTCGTAGCCGAACCGCCTCGCAGTCCTGAGCCTCTCGGATCGCGTCTGCACGTCGTATATCTCGCGAAGCCTCGATGCGGCCTGCTGAAGTTCGTCGTCCGTGTACGTCGCCATTCCATGACCTCCCCTGCTTGGTTCTTAGGGCTTCTTCATAGTTCGGAGCGCGGTATCTCAAAGAGATCGGCCACCTTGTCCTTGAATTGGTGAAGATCGTGTTGGCTGACCTCTGAGTGGTACAACGCAACGATGTCGCTCTCCATCTCCTCGATGCGTCTCAGCATCAGGATCATTATGTCTCTCATCTTCTCGCTCACTATATGCTCGTTTATCGCGTTTCTCAGTTCCTTCATACGTAGTCCTCCGGGTTGTGGGAGATGGATCGCTTCATCAATTGATAGCATGGGAAGCAGACGCCGGCCTTGGGATGGAGCTTAGAGAACCTCTCGCGGCATGACGCGCAGGTGAGGGTCATTGATACTCCCCCTTGAGCGTCTTTATGCGGATCGAGCGGAAGCGGGTATCGTTATCCGGGTTTCCGAAGGTCTTCATGACGCCGAGGAAAGTACCCCATCTCGACGCCCCCTTCTTGACGGAATGCGGCCCGCTGAAGTCAAGACGACCGCCGAGCATGATGATCTCGCTGAACCTCCAATTGACATCAAGAACCCACCCGACCTCCGAGAGCTTGTTCGGCAGGAGGAAGACGCAATCGGACGATTCAGGGGTTTTCATGTGTGCAGCTTCCACGAATCTCTTGACGTTGGGAGTGTCCCAAGGGGGATTCACGAATAATAGGGAGTCCTCCGGGAGCTGCTCGTTGGAGAATAGATCGAATGAAGACGCCACCGCGTTCTCATAGGAACACGCGCCGTCATGCGTGATCGACCGCCCCATCATGTCGCTGACGTATCGAAGAACGAATTCCGGGGTTCGATAATCGTCCTCCGCAGTCTTGGGGTGAACCCACTTGTTGAAACCATCAGCACGACTCATTGAGATCGCCTCCCTCTGCATAGGAGGACGTGTTGGTGAATCGCCTCCGGCGGCCATATCTGACAGCGGCACTTCGGGCAGTCGTAGTCCCTCATTCGATCGCCTCCTTCTCTATGAGATGGGTGAAGTATGCGTCGATCCAATCGAAATCGAGTTCGTTGTTCATTCGATCGCCTCCCTCTTTACTTTCTTTATTGACATCATAATTTTGTTCGCTTCTCCCCAAGCAATAATATCGACTAACTGCTGCTTTGTTAGTTTATCATAAAATTGTAAATATTTATCATAATAATCTGAAAATTTTTCACTATCATTCATTCGATCGCCTCCCTCTCCATGCCGCAGCACTCGACCCACGTTTTTCCGTGGAGGGTGAACCATGCGGTATGCATCTTCATGCACACGGGACAGGCGGGGCATAGGGATGCGTCCGTGGTGTCCCAGAACTCTAAGACGTACTCGGGATCGTCGATCCTCATGACGAGGGTGTCGGTCATTCAAGCCACCTCGGATTCGACTGTGTGATAAGCAG
>WLWG01002446.1_pt1 | contig 14148 bp, 19 predicted proteins | sample 6712871 | NCBI WGS metagenome assembly WLWG01 (sample SAMN12718693, study PRJNA515312) | sponge metagenome | isolation source: marine sponge | host: Mycale hentscheli | place: New Zealand: South Island, Marlborough, Capsize Point | collected 2003-05-01 | reverse complement strand
CCAGCTTGCAATATAATTGGTCGGGCAATAAAAGTGTTGTTATTGCTTAAATCTAATCTTGCTTGAAATAGTTGTGCTTGATTATCTCTGGATAAATTATAAATGCGTAAAGTCATGCTATTTAAATCAGCACCTACCCCACGTTGAATATCAAAATCTATAGTTAAACTTTGCGAGCCTTTATTATTGCGTAACTCTAGCCCTGTGTTAGCAGTTAAATTATCTAATAATACTAGTCTGTAATTTCTGCCAAACTTGCCTAACGTCATAATGCAATTTGCCTTTCTGCTTCTATTACTTCATCTGCGGTCAAAATACCTAAAAAATAGTTATTTTGTGCAAAGTTTTCTAATAAAAAAGGGTCTGTGTCGTAATCTGAATAACAAGCAATGCCAAACGGCAGTATATTTTTATACTGTCTAAGAATATTAATAGATTGATTAATCTTAACGCCATTTATTGGAATATCATTATAAATTATATTAGCTTGCCAACTCTCATTCCTATGCAAGTAAAAAAGCTGTAGTGTGAATAGTTCTCCAGTAATTACTTTAACTATATGCTCTTGATTAGCTTCGTTTGTTATTTCTGTTAGCTGCTGCATATCAATTAAATATTTTATTACCACCTTGTCTAAGCAAACTAATATCTTTAGTTTCGCCTTGTGCTTTACCTTTTTGTTTTAACGCTTCGGTTTGGTCTTGTGCAACTTTACTCTTTTTCTTTGCATCAAAAAAAGTAAATTTATTTAATAGTGTGGTGCTAATCTGTTTTAACTTTATCTCAATATCTAAAGCATCGTTACTTTCTGCTACGGCAGTAACTGATAAGCTCATAATTGCAAGGTCTGGAATATCGCCATCTTCTGTCGTTAATGTTACTAGCTCTTTACCTCTCCACATCTTTCTAATCTTGGCAATGGCTACACGCTTTCTAGTTATCTCGTCTGCTGATTCATCACCTACAATCTGTTTACCTAGTGCAATAATATCTTGCCCTTGCTCTATAGCTTTATCTACTGTATTAATAGCACTGTTTACAGCGTTTCTAGCTTGTTGTATGTATTGAGATACACCAGCAGTATATTGTGGTAAATATCCCTCAATAGCTCCTAAGCTACCCTGTACACGCTCTATAAATTGATTGTTAGTTATTTCTGGTGCTTCATATAAATTATCACCCAATAACCCCTTGAGTGTATAAATTACTGGCTTGTTTATTATTTGGTCTGATACATAGCTTAAATCCTCCACCACATGGTCTGTGGTCTCCGATTCATAAGTAACAATATCATCTTGCGGTATATCAAACAAAAAAGAATTACCTGCACTATCTGTAATTTGCCCTATTTTACGCTCTTGTTTTTCAAAAGTCTTGTAATCAAAGCCTCTTACTTTGCTGTAAAAATCTAATACTTGGCTCATCGCACACCTCTATCTAGTTGCTGCACTAAGTTAGGGTAGATGCTAGAAAAATCTTGTGCTACTTGATTAGCGTTATCACTAGTAATATTTACATCTACATTCTGTGTAATATTTTTAGCACCGCTTATATTATTTAATGTGCTTTGTTGTACTGGTGGCTTATCTGTAAAGTATTTATATGCTGCACCACCTGCACCGCCTACAGCTGCACCTACTGCAGCACCCAATGGTCCTAAAAAAGCACCTATACTAGCACCAGTAATAGCACCGCCTATAGCTGCATCTCCAATACTTTCGCTATTAGCAACAACTGCACCCCCTACACCTGCAAGTCCTAGTTTACCTAGTAATCCTTTACCTTTAAACGCTCCACCTGCAGCTTTGCCTAATAAGCCAAATTTACCAATTAAGCCTGTCAAAGTCGTGCCAATAAGCAATAAACCACCTATCAATGCAGTAGCTGAAATATCAAAGCTAGTAAACTCTTTTATTTTATCTAGCAATAAACCTATAACAGAATCACCGCCTCTGGCATATACAGCTAAATCATCTAGCACTAATAATACACCACCTATAGCAGATATAACTGGAGCAAATCGCAAAGCTAGAAGTCCTAATACAGTTAGCAAGCCTTCAAAGCTAAACCTCATGCTAGCTACAAATCCTATAGCATTACTCACAGCACTAGCAAACATGGCAAAGCCTTTACCTATGCCAGCCATAATATCTATTATCTTATCTCCGTTCTCTTCAAACCATTTAAAGCCATCCTCTACTAATTTATTTAAACTAGGAGCTAGTTTGGCTACGGCTTGGTCTTTTAATGCTCCTATGCGTAATTTTAAGCGTGTAATAGAAGTTCCTAGTTGGATAATATTTTGATTCTGTTTATCACTTAGAAAAACATTCTTTCCTAGTTCCTCAAATTCTTTGCGTGATAGTCTTAATAAGTTTATAAATTGCGGATTAATGCCTAGACTACTAATTAATGTAGAAGCCTTAGCATTATCCATGCCTTGTATGGCTTCTCTTACTTGCTCTAGCACAGCAAACGCATCACCTGTTGGTTGTATACCAAAGCGTATAAAACTTTCTGCCCCTTGTCCTGTTAAGCGTATAGCAGCCAATCTTTGCTCTAAATTGCCAACCTCTTGTGCTGCTTGTTCAGCAGTCATAGATAAATCGCTTAATTGTGCAGCTTGTCCTAATTGTCTTAATTTGCCTATGGCTAATCCTGTTTGATTAGCTATATTCTGCAATCCTACACTGCTATTTACTGTGCCACTAGTAAACTTATCTAATGCTGCTACTGCACCACCAAAGGCAGCAGTCATTACAGCTAACCTTTTAGTTAAATTTGTTATATTGCCCTGAAAAGTTGTTACAGCTTTGTTATCTGCTTTAACTCCAAGGCTTACAAATATATCAGCTATTTTCATTGTTTAGAATATTGTTAGCAACGTAATCTATTGCATCTGCTTCTGTCGCAAATTGCTGCTCTACCCCCAAGGTTTTATTGACTTGAATAATATAAGGCACTTCATCATCGGTTAAGCAAATTACACGCACTGTGTCTATAAGATGTTTAGCTAAATAAACTAAATTGCCTGTCTGTGAATCTCTTAATCTAATCATTATTTAATGCATGTAATGCTTTTTCATATTCGCAACAATACTCATCATAGTGTAACATATCTAATATAGCTTGTGCATCTAGCTTAACTAGATTGCTGTAAGTGTCATATCCTTGTTTACACAGCCTTAGCAATACCAATCTAGGTTCTGATATATTTATGCTTGCTTTAGGTTCTCTAATCCTATTCTTGCTAAAATATCGTTGGATTGTGTAAGGCTTTTCGGAAAAAAAGGCTTTACATTCTGTACTAGCACAGCCCCCATTATCTCTAAGAAATAACCACGCATAGCCTCATCTTCAAAAGTGGATTGTGTTATTTTTATATTGTTATAAGTACATCTAGCTGCACATTGCCATAATTGTTCCATAAATGGCTTGTTAGATACCGCTTTAATCAAGCCATCTAATAAAAGAGCGTTGATATCTTTAGCGTTTTCTATGCTTTTAACATCAAAGCAAGCCAACGCCCTAGCTTTTAACTCAAAGGCTTCAAGAAAAGGTGCTGCATTTATTACAGCATCTTTGCCCTCTATGTCTATCTTATGCATAAAATTAGCTTATAGTTCTTACAACACTGCTAAAAGTTAAAGTATACACAGCAACAGCAACATCTTTGTTATCGCTTGACTGCATAGTGCTATCAATACCTTTAGTAATTACCCCACCCTCTAAAGTATATGTAATAGTTTTAGAGCCTCCAGTGCCGTCATTTTGTAACTTAGAGCTAGAGCCAGCAATTAAAGTGAATACGCCAGTATTTTGTACGTTTAACAAGTTATTTAGAAATATGTCATCACTAGAGCCAATCATTACTCTGTACGCAATACTAGCTTTTTTACCTGCTGGTAACACTTGATAAATAGTGTTGCCATTTTTGCCAATAGTAACACTTACTTGGTCTTCATCGTATGTTATCTGCTCGTATGCATCATCTGCAAAGTCTGCTAGCACACGGTCATTAATTATGCTTGTGTATTGACTATCTGCTATAACTGAATTAATTGCCATCTTACGCCTCCACGTTTACTAAACCTATTACTTTATGGATTGCTCCTGCTGTTTTTAAAGCAATTTGTATGATGGGAGCTTTCCTTGCTTCTCTGTCAACTTGGCTTTGTTGTGCAACTGGTATGTAGTACACATAGTAGCCTTGTTCAGTAATTAATCTTAAAAAATCCTCTGGATTACCAAAAGTAGCACCATTCCAAGAATTACCAACACCGATATAGCCATTTGTTACATACTGGTTAAGCACTCTATTAATAGAATTGACTAATACAGCTATACCTACTTCTGTTTGTGGTACTTTATTATTAGAAGTAGCTAATACATTAAATGTCGCAACTTCTAAATCTAACTTAAGTGCTAACTCGTTGTATACGTCATCAAAATAACCATTAGCACCGCTGGTCAAAGTCTTAGTAATTCTGTTATCTACACTTGGAAGTATATCAACACCTGCATCTATAGCTTGTGTTTTAAGAGTTTCTGTCATGTATACATCAGCATTCACGCCAGTTAAGCTCTTAGCATTCATTGTTAATGTAGTGCCTGTTCCAGACAATAACACGCTAAATGCACGGCTTGCATATGCAGCTTTTAATAGCCTTGCTTCGTCTAAGCTAGATAAGCTAGAAATTAATCTAACTTGCTTTTTGTTTGCATCTTTTATAGTAGTAGCTATTGCTGCATAGTTACTAGAGCTTGCTAAATGATGTAAAAATATTTTATCTGTAAATGATACAGCATTAATAGTAGCATCTTCTAAATGTTGTGTAGTCATAAAGCCTACAAACTGTACTAGATCATTTAATCTAGTAACTGCATCAGTTAATGTTTCACCTGTAGAATCTGTACCTGCTGTACTTGTGCCAGCGGTAACATTTAATAAACCAACAACGCTTAAATCTGTACCAGTACCACCTGCTAGTTGTGCTATGGCTATTGTAGAGGTAGCACCTACAGTTTTTGATTCTATAGTGATTGCTGTGCTAGAAGCTGTAACGCTTGCTAGACTGCCTATTTTGCTTTCAATAACACTAGCAATATCTGCTAAAGTTACTGCACCTGTAAAGTTTAATCCTGTAAGAGGTATTACAGTTCCATCTATAGTTATTTCTATATCTCCATCACTTACAGCTTTTAATGCTGTTAGATTGGCTGCTATATCTGTTCCAACATTATTGCCAGCAGTGGCACTAGTAGCAGTTTGCAAGGGAGCTATTACTAATCTACCAGTACCACTAATAATGTTAGGAGATTGGCTAAAAATTGCATTAGCCATAGAATATGTAACGCTTGTAGTGCCGTAATCTGTACCTACACTTAATAAATCAGTATAAATACGGTAAGAATCAACATTGTTAGGCGTTTCATGTGTAAACAACATTAAGCTGTTTATATTGGGAGTAGTTAGCCCTTGTGCTGCTCCACCAACCGTGATAGTTGTATAGTTAGTTATTGATATACTCATTTTTCAATAGTTAAAGTTTGCTTATTAGAGAAATCATCGTAATATTGTACACTATTTATACTACTCCTTGCAGTATAAATAACAACATCTATTACAAATCTATTTAACACATTGCCAGCTTCTACAGCAGATACATTTATCATACTGTTAGGTATCTTAAATATTTTATATCCATTTGCCCTTTGGCTATACTCTGCCACCTGACTATTTAAAGCAGCTATAACATCAAATTGCTTCTCTCTAGCTTCACTATTACCACTCAATAAATTAATGCTAATAGTTTCACTGTAGTATACTGTTATCTCCTCTGTGCCGTCATTTAATACCTTCTTATTATTACCCCTAACAGTAACAGCACCCTGTTGTAATATCACAGTTAGCTTATCAATATTGGTTAGTTTATAGTTTTGATTGTCTATATAAATCTGGTCATCTGTTAATTGCAGATAATTTTTTATAACTTGTGCTAGATTAAGAATCACTTAACACCTCTACACAATGATATTCATAAAAGCCATTTAACATATAATCATATACTCCAAGTATTTTATGCGTAATGCCGTTGTAAATAATTTGTTCACCGTCAGATAATGCTAGATGTGTTGTGGCGTGAATTTGTAACCACTTATAGCTTCGCATATCTAATGGCTTTGCTTGTAGCTCTTGAGCTTTTAATGGTTGTATAACGCCTTTAAATGTTATAGGTTGCTTAACTGTTTGCTTTTCAAAGTTAACTATAGATTCGGTAATTTTTACAAAAGTAATTGACTTGCTCCAATTCGAGAAAGTTACACCTTTAAAAAACGGCATACTCATTTGGCAATACTAAAAGTTACAGCTTGTCGCAATTCTGCCTTGTTAATCAATGGCGTATTTTTGCCACCTTTAGCAGCAATAGTGGCTGGTGAGTTAGGTTTCCATTGTCCAAAACCTTTAGTATCAAAAGCCTCTTGTATAACACCCAATCCAGCAGCTCCAATAGCTTTAGCTACTATATCTATGCCTTTAGGATTCGTTAGATTGTTTTTAATAGCTATAGCTGCATTACCTGCTATGTCTTTAGATTTTACTTTTAATGGCATTCTAAAAATTGACCGCTGCGGTATGTTTTCACTAAAAGAGCCCAATTCATGTTTAGCTGCTATTGCTACATTGCTTTCTTTGTCATCTCTAGCATCTTCACTTTGAAAGACACCTAATAATGCTGGTTTCTGGTTAGATAAAAATTTATCTAGTTGCTGTAAGCCTGATACATCTATTTTAATGCTAAAAGTTGCTGCCACGTCTACCCGTTATCCCTACCTTATTTATCAAAGGTCTTATCAGTGTAATATAATCTATGCCGTACTGTGTTTTTGCATAAATGCCATAAATAGGACTTTCTGTTATCCAGTTTGGTATAGCATAGCTAGCAGATACACTACCAATACTTTTAGATTGCTCAGTAAATGTTGGAGTAGATTCTGCACCGCCCTCATTTAACATACAAGCTAACTTATGTGCAGATAATAGTAAATAAACCTCTTGCAATAAGTTATCATCTGTAAACAATGATTCATTGATTGTTAAGCAAGCAGAAGCATAAGCAGTTGTTATGTCATCGTCAGATACATAATTATTCTTATTAATATCAAGGTTTACTTGCCAGTCTGTATTATTAATATCTGGCTGTGTATTATAGTTGTTAGTTAATGCAGTGTAAAACTGATTGCTATAATAAACTATATTACCAATAGCATACGTGATAGAGCTATCCCATATTGGCAAATAAACAAAACCACGGCTAAACCTAGTTTTAAAATCACTAGGCGTTAGTGCTGTTAATACTGCATTATTGCAGGTCATTATTTTTTCTTACTTTTTTTAGCTTTGGTAGTTACCCCTACCTCTGGCTTTACAATCTCAAACTCTTTGTAAGATTCTACAATAGATTTATATTTATCATCTATATCAGCAGTTTGCTGTGGCTTAATAAGAATATCACCAATCATATATTGCCTTTCGCCTTTATTAAATACTTTCATAATATTTTTATAATAAACATAAAAAAGGGAGGACTAAGCCTCCCTGATATTATACTAAATTTAAGCAGTATGTGTAAAGTACATTAATTCGCTTGGTCTTAGTGAGTAAACACCTGATACTTGAGCCATTGCAATGGCTTTATAATCAAAGTTGTTACCTGTGCCGTACCCAAAAGAAGTGTAAGGTATAGGCATTTCACAAATTAAAGAATCTGCACTGTTGTTATACAATACATATCTGTTTTTACTAGCCAAGTCTTGAGCTTTGTTTGCATAGAATAATTGCTTCACTGTAACTTGCGTGCCAAAAGCAGCAGTAAACATTTGCTGTAAAATGTTTAGTCTAGTTACGTTGTTGTTAAAAGAGCTAGTGCTTGTTGCTAACTTAGCAGCATCAGCAGTAGGTATTATTAACGTGTTGGGAGCAACTGTATTGTTAGTGTTAGCTCTGTATGCTTCAATCATGCCTTTCACAGCAGTTTTAAAATCATCATCGCCTAAATCACCTATAAATCCACTTAATGTAGTAGTGTCTTCTGTAATTGAAGTAGATAAACCTTCACCACCTTTAGTTAAGTTTAAAAGCCCTCTAGCACTTCTAGCTTCATCTGCTGTGTTAATAGCAGCAGTTTCACCTTTCAACAATGATTCTTGTAAAGCTAAATCAAAGGCTTTTTTGCTCGCTAATTCTTTCTCTCTAATCAAGTCTACGTCAGAGCCGTAACCTAATGCAGCAGCTTGTTTAACATCGTACAAGTTGTAGCCTAAAGATTCAGTGTAAGGGTGTAAATGCATAGTCATTTGTGCATCTTTATAAGTAGCACTTACTTTACTCTCTACACCACGTCTAGCAAACAAAGAATTATTGCCTTTTTCTTGTCTAAACTTTCTGATTACTACATCTAAGTATGCACCAAACCCATAACTCATCGGTATGAAGTCGGCAGGGTTAACAGTGTAATACTTAGTTTGTATGACTTCTTGCTTAATAGCTGTTAAGTTATCAAACTCAAAGTTACTAGCATTAGCCACCATGCTGTTAGTTGCCATACCTTGTAGTTTTTTCTCAATCCCTCCAGTAGTAGATACTACGTTAGAAGCACCGCCACTATTTACAATAGCAGATAAATTTCTTAATTCCATAATCTATAACCTCTTAATTATTGTTTAATTTGTACCAAAATTAGGTCGCCATCTGCACTGGCAGCAGTCAAAGCTATACCACAAACAGCATTTGTAAGTGCGTTTGTAATAACTTTTTGATTAGCAGCAACTTCTAGCTCTGCACCTGCATCTATAGCTGCACCAGCTTCCATAACCATAAATACGTTATCCATTTGTACAACTTGTTGCTCGCCAGCTCCAAAGCCTTTGGTTGGATTGTAACCTACAAAGCCTACACCTTTAGTAGTTCCAGAAGCCTCTACTAGATTACCAGCAGCGTTTAAAGCTACATACTGCCCAGCTTTTAAGTCAGCAGATACAGTAGAATCTACTTGAAATGATTGTTTTAAGTCGCTACCGCCAACGACTATACCTTTTTGATTTTCAACGGTAAGTAAGTTTGTTGCCATAATTAATAATTATTAGGGTTAGAATTAAGTATTACATTAGCAGGTTGTACATCAGCTGCACGTCCTTCTAATTCTTGAGAAGTTAAAGAGTTTTTAGCCATATCCTCTTTTTTATCTTCTTTCTCTTCGCTATTTTTAGCATAATTTTTCAAAGCATCAGCAATCATATTTTTAATTGCCTTTTCTTGCATAGAATTAAAAGCAGGTTTGTCTTCCTCTTTCTCCTCTTTTTTGTCTTCAGCAGCGTTTTCTGCTACCTCGTCTTTTTTATCTTCTTCTTTTTTCTCGTCAGCAGAATTTTCTACAACTTCTGGTGTAGTTTCTTTATTTTCTACTACCTCGTCTTTTTTGTCTTCTTTTTTAAATAAACCCATCTCGTTTAGTTCCTCATCAGTTAAATTATTAAGTACCACTTTAGCATCAGTATATCTTGGTTGATTACTACTGATTGTTATATGGTTTGGTATACCATCTGTAATTACATAATTATATTCTATAGAGTTATGAATGCCTGATTGCTGTACAGCTTCTTTCTCATAAGCACAACTTGCATACGCTTTACCCTGCATAGCTAATTGTTTAATAGCTTTGTTATTAGTAACTATTTTAGCAGTTGCATAGCCATTCTCCAAATATACATCTGATACAAAACACACGGCTAAATCATTAACATTAGAAGCATCTACAATCTGGTGGTCGCCTAAAATAACTGGCGTACCTTTAAATTTGCTCCCTATCAACTCTACAGTTTCACTACTTATAAAATGATTTACATTTTCATACTGAATAATGCCTCTATCTAAAAAGGTGAATTTGTACTCGCTCGCTTGTATGCCATTGTCTAGCAACGCATCACCAACAAGTACTAATTGATTAAGAGCTAAATTATTTTTATTCATAAAACATAGCGTGTACCCTATATTTATGCTTGTCAAGTGTTTATTTGCATACTACATGTACTTTTTAAAGTTAAAAGACCAAAAAGGCATTTGATTTAATTTTACTTGTCTTGCGTGCCATTGCACTAACCACGCATGAGTGCAGATTCCTTTTGTTTTTTTGCAATTTGAACACACATCAGGAGTTTTTTTTAAATTTTGCTTTTTATCGTGATCTATAATTTTATTATCTGCTTTAACTCCAAGACTTACAAATATATCAGCTATTTTCATTTTTATTTTGTATCATTATTTAAGTTTCTAAAGTGTCAAAAATAGGTATAGCTACACATCTACAACCAAAGTCTTTGCCTGGGTTGGCTTGTCTTCCTGTTTTTTCATCTACAATAGGTGGTTTATCAAAATAAAACATCTGTCCGTCTAGCTTTGCATGGCTAGAACGCACTGCAATATCTTTAGAAGTAGACCATTTATAACGCTGTACACCTATCTCTTTATATTTCTGTTCTGAATATTCGGACTGCAAGAGCCTTGTTTCTTGGCTAGCTAAAAACTTTGCTTTGCTTTCTGATACTTTAAATCTTCTTTGTATGATTTTTTGTACACTAGTAGAACGTCTGCCAGCAAGCACATTATCTTGTATTAATTGTCTTAGCTCTAACACCTCTTCATTAATAAACTTTTGAATCACTAGCTCAAGGTTAGAGCTGTAATTAATGGCTACAGCCTCCTGCACTTGTTTAGATATAACAGGGTCAATGCCTATTTTTAATTGTTTGTTTACAGAACTTAGCACGTTATCAAAGACTTTAGAAAATAAAGGGTTGTAGTTTTCTAAACCATTTGTATTAATTTTTGCTAGCCGTTGCAGTGTTAAGTCTGCACGTATTTTTTTGATTTCTTCACCTGCCAATATGCTATCTAGTATAGCATTATCTCCTAGCTCATCAAAGATATAACCTTTAAAACGCTTGTTGTATTCTGCACCTTGCAGTCGTAGAGCAGCTACTATCTTGCTATTAAAAGTTCCAGTAATAAGCCCACTTCCTACCTCATACTGCAGCACCCCATCAGCAATAGATTTTTTTATTAAATCATCTATCTGGTTTTCTGATAATTCTGGTAATAGTAGAGGTTTATATAGTATCTCCTCTATACTCTCTAAAATTAGCTTCCTAAGGCTTCCTATATTGCGTATAGATACAGGCTTTAATGGCTTGCCTAGTTTCACTAGTCTAATTGTAAAATATTAGCTTTACTTAATTCGCTTTTAAATTCTTCATCGTCTAACACGCCTTTTGCATATAAATCGGATAAACGTGTATATGCTGATTGTTTAATTGCTTCCTCTTCTTGCTGATTAGTTTCTGCAAGCTGTGGAAATTTAATGTCAAACCATGCAGGGACAGGTAATCCTGCTTTTTGAAAACAAGCAATCATTATTTGCTTAAGTACAAGTTTTAAAGGATTTTGTATAGAACTTCTAAGGTAACTATTATAATTGTCATTCTCATGTTCTTTAGTAGACCAGCCTGATTGTTGTTCACCGTATAATTTGCTCATTGGCATTCTTAGAGCAGCAGCCATATCTAACCGTATTTCTCTAAGCATTTCTGCAAGCCCTGCAAAGTTTAGCTGTTTCTGGTCAAACTTATCTTTGCCATCTAACATCATCAAGCTAGAGTAATCTTTTATCTGATTAGTTAGCTGTGCTAGTTTAGCCATGTTAGCTGTACCATCGCTTGTGATTAGTTGCTCTCTGTAGCCCTCAATATTTAATACAGATATTTTAGCTTCATCTAATATTTCATAGATTACATTCCTAGCTTTAATATGCCTGTTAAGCACTTCTAGTATTTGCTCTACAATACTTGCACCCCATCCTCGCAAGTAGAGCCAGCTAGTTCTATCAAGCGTATTTTTATTTTTAAAAGGCGTTAGTCTTTCAAAACTACACTCTCTACTCACATCATTCAATACATGTAACCAAAAAGTTTTAAAAGTTGAATTATACTCCAGCGTTAAATCTTTAGTAATTGCATCACCTAGTCCTATTTGCTTTGTGTTAATTCTCCAACGGTCAACAACCAAACAGCTTAAATTGCTTTTAGGTGTAATCACAGGAGCAGTAGTTAAGTCTTGATTGCCATCTAACAATATCAAACCAGCACCGCCGTAAAGCCTTGAATACTTTGCTAGTTTGCCAATATTGTCTAGCCCTATAAATTCATAGAATACGTCCATTGCTTGCTGGATATCGTCTGCGTCTAATTCATTAGATATAACCTCAAAGCCTTTAGATAATGCATCATCCACAGGTAAATCTATTGCAGTCTGTATAATATTAAAACTGTTATAGTAGTTTTCTAAGTTTGGATATTCTAAAGTAATCTGTGGAGGATGTGCCTCAATATTAGCATTAGTAGTCTGAAAGTTTTTGCTTGTTGCAATCTGCGTTTGTAAATCAGTTAATCTATTCTGTACTAGATTTTTAGTATCAGCTTTTTTAATAGCATCCTTTTTAGTTATAATCTTCTTTTCTGTAGTCATTTGTTATACGTACATAGACAATGGTATAGTTGTTTGCTGTCTGCCCTCGGCAATATTTACAGCATCTATTAGTGTATCTACTATATCATCGTGAGTATGGCTGTCATCTTTTTTAAATGCAACAGATTCACTAATAATATCATCACACATGCTAGTTTTAAATTTTGGTAAGCATACATTACCAGAAGCTATGTAGTCCAATACACCCTCTAAACGCTCAACTTTATCTTTAGCCCTTGGCACAGCTATCACAGGTATTCTTGTGTTTCTCTTTAATGTTTGTATTAACCCAGTACCGCTGGCTTTGTCTTCAATATAAAAGCCACTTAATATGCAAGCATCAAAAAAGCTAGTCCATTTATCATATACTTGTTGTGCTTGTTGAATTAACTCTGGAGCTTCCCATTTGCCACGCACCATATCTAACCATAATAAGTCTGTATCTGTTACACCCCATACACTAAACACGCTATAATCATTGTGTTCTTTTACTTTCATAGCTGTATCTGCTGTTACAAATAGCCTCTTAATCTTTACAGGATATTCTTCATAATAATTAAAGTATTGGCGTTTGATTACTTTACCGCCCATACTCATTAATTCACCCTCCCAAATATGGAGGTAGTCCTCATATAATAGCTTTTTGCATAACTCCATTTCTTCACGCAATGTGTTGTTAAAAAATGGATTATCTGTGTAATTAAATTTCTTGAGTATGCAGTTATCAGGCGTGTTTAATATAAATCTTTGAAATGTAGCGTCAGTTTCAAAGCGTGGGTTAAATGTTACCCATATTTCCGAGTTGTCTTTTCTGATTGTAGGTATAAGCAAATCCCAAGATTCTTTTGTAATGTTTGCAGCCTCTTCACACCATACAATGTCTACACCCTCCATACTTTTAATTTCTGTAGGATTGTTGCGTAAACCTGCAAATATAAACTCGCTACCATTCATGCAACGTATGGTTGTAGTCTGTATCTGAAATAAATGCTCTAGGTTATGCTCTATAATAATATCAGCTAATAACTTTAGCACTGAATCTTTGATAGATTTTTGTAGCTCACGTGTACAAAGTATACGTAATGGCTTTTGTGTTGCCATAACAATTAATGCCCTTGCAACTTGGTGGCTTTTCCCTGAACCACGACCGCCATATAAAACTTTATACCTGCAAGGCGTGTCTATTAGAAATTGATAGTCTTCTATAAAGTCCATATTGCAACAATTACAAAAAAGCTATTTTATACACCACTGGGAGCATTTAAACTAATGCATTGATATACTTAGCTTTCTTTATCCTCTGTTTTCGTAACATCTTTAGATTTTACCATGTTGAGAGTTAATACAGAACCTTGTTCGTGGGTGTTATGTTGCTGTATCTCCTGCTTAGGCTTCCCATAAACTCTATCTTTGACAGCATTGTATGCTTGTGTGTCTTTTGATTCTATAGCTTTATTTACCTGCATAACATCCATAGCTACTTCTAGACTTATATCTTTAGCATCGACTCCATACGCTTTTGCTATTTTACTAGCAACTTTCTCATTTAGCTTTAATTCTAATATGTC
>WLWG01002444.1_pt1 | contig 14148 bp, 24 predicted proteins | sample 6712871 | NCBI WGS metagenome assembly WLWG01 (sample SAMN12718693, study PRJNA515312) | sponge metagenome | isolation source: marine sponge | host: Mycale hentscheli | place: New Zealand: South Island, Marlborough, Capsize Point | collected 2003-05-01 | reverse complement strand
GAAGTAACGGAGTGGTATGAAAGTCCAAACAGTATGGGCATGAATTCTGCCGGTGAAACCAAACTTCCTCCTACTTGCGTCTGCGTTGGGGTTCATTCTACTGACACCTTTACCATCCTTCGAGCCCGTTGTACTGTGTATCTTGGATATCGCAAGACTGGCGGGATGATGGAGGTTCGCTTGCGCTCCGGTGAAACCACTTATATCAAGCGCGACATGGTTATTCCTGTATAACCCGTCTTGACATTCTCTTGACAACTTTGTTGTAGACAAGAGGCAAAAAAACGTGTATAATGTATATACAAGTTGAGCGATTCACTAAACCATTTACTACCTAATTTACTAACAAAACTGGAGCTATCACAATGTCAGTTGCTATCACATTCTCAAACCTCAAGTCAATGATTCCTACTCTTCTTTCAGGAGACGAATCTAATCTTTATTCTGTTCTTATTCGTGGCCGTCACGGTATTGGTAAATCGTGGATTGCTTACCAGACCGCCTCGGGCTTGGCTTGGGACGGTTCACAGACTCGCCCTATTCAAGAGGGTGAAACTTCCTTACCTGTCGTTGAGATTCGTGCTTCTCAGATGACTGAAGGCGATTTGCTCGGATTACCATCACCTAAGCAGGTGACAATCAACGGCGAGAAGGCAGCTTCTTTGCGTCCTTTCGCTTGGTTGGTCAAGGCTTGCACCGAGCCTGTGGTGCTCTTCCTCGATGAAGTAGACAGAGCGACAACCGAGGTTCGACAAGGCTTTTTCCAGCTTGGCGATAGTCGCCAAATCAACGGTTGGAAACTTCACCCCGGTACCGTCGTATTCGGCGCAGTCAATGGCGGAGTCCATGCAGCACAATACCAAGTTGCTGATATGGACCCTGCCGAGCTTGACCGTTGGGTTACTTTCGATGTCGAGCCTTCTGTTGAGGACTGGCTTGACTGGGGCAAAAGCGAGATTAATCCTGTAATGTGGGACTTCATCAACCAGAACCGCGAACACCTAGAGCACAAAGGTGAATTTGAGCCCGGTATGGTATACCCTTCTCGACGGTCATGGCACCGCCTTGATAGCACACTTGCAAAGGTTGATATGCTTGACAACGAGAGCGCAGACCTCGGTTTGCTGTTCAACCTTTCACACGGATTTGTTGGCTTTGAGGCTGCGGTATCCTTCCGCGACTTCGTTGAGAACTACGAGCGACAGGTAACCGTGGAGGACATTCTGGACCACGGCAAGATTGATAAAACCAAAGACTTTGGTTTGGTTGACCACGTTGCAATGATTGAAAAGATTGATGCAACCGGCGTTTTCGCTAACGTTATCGATGAGCCTCGAATGACCAATCTCGTGCAATACTTCGATACAATGCCGTCAGAAGCCCGCATGAAACTATTTTCTACTATGACCGCTGGAAATACGCAATTGACCGCCGAAAATGGCACCACATTCCATCGTGAACTTGGTCGCTTGGGAAAGATGGATGCTTTCGTCAAGTTACTAGGTGGTGGTTCCAGCCAAAAGTAAATACGTGTGATAGCTAAGGTTGTAGCCCGAGTATCGTCTTTCCCTTACTTTTCTGCGATACTCGGGTTCCCTTTCTTTCAAGTTTACATTTACTTGACAACTTTTATGTAGACAAAGCCGTTTAAAACGTGTATAATGTATATGTAATTCGGAGTTATTCAATGACTGATTTTAATTTAGATGAACACATCGTAAACCTATTACGTGATGAGCCTTTTTTCGCCGCTCTTTCTCGACGGATGGAAAAGGTCGCGACTAAGGGAGTACCAACAGCCGGAGTCAAATTTAATGAAGACCGATGCAGATTCGAGATGTATTATAATCCAGAGTTTATGAATGAATTGCATGAAGCCAATCCCACTTTTGTTAAGGGTGTGTTGCTGCATGAGTTCTATCACATTGTATTGCTTCATGTTACAAGCCGAATACCCGGCGAGCGTATGACTAAGAAGTGGAATGTTGCCACCGATTTGGCTATCAATTCAGAACTAAGCAGCTTTGAAAGCGATTTCGAGTCACCTAGTGGGTATGTCGTTCAATCTTCTATGCTTCCTATGGATAAGGCTTTGATTCCTAGTGTCGGCCCTTTCGCCAAGTATCCTCCGCATCTTTCAGCGGAAGAGTACATGGAGATGCTACCAGAGCACGAAGATAAAAACGATTCGGAGAATGGAGAATCTGGTGACTCCGAGAGTGGAGATTCAGGTGGACAAGGTGACGGTAATGGAAACGGTTTTGATGACCATTCCGATTGGGGAGACTCCGATGGTACAGACGAAAAAAGAAAGATTGCAGAGGAACGACTGAAGGAAGCCGTGAAAGAGGCATATGTTGAAGCACAGTCAAAAGGGTTTGGCTCTGTGTCCCAATCAATGCGTAAGAACATTAAAGAAGCAATTACTCCTAAAGTTAACTGGCGTTCGGTTCTTCGTTCTTTCGTTAAGGCTTCTCAGAGAGCCAACAAGACTTCAACAATTAAAAGATTAAACCGTCGCTATGCTTATATTCATCCCGGTCGCAAGGCACAAAGACAGGCTAAGATTGCAGTATCTATTGACCAATCGGGCTCTGTTTCTGATTCAATGCTTGCAGCCTTCTATTCTGAATTGGAAAAGTTGGCCCAACTCGCAGAGTTTACTATCGTTCCGTTTGATACAGAGGTTTCAAAGGAGAATATCCACGTATGGAAGAAGGGAGAGAGGCATGAGAAGGAGAGATACATGTATGGAGGCACATGCTTCAACGCTCCGACGCGATGGGTCAACGAGAATACATTTGACGGCCACATCGTATTGACTGACATGGAGGCTCCTAAGCCTGTTCCTAGCAAATGTCAGCGTATGTGGATGACCACAAAAGCCTGTGCGGAGCGTCCATACTTCCAGACCAATGAAAGAGTGATTGCAATCGATGACTAAAGAATTTAAAATTGAAAATGTTAAAACTGGCGATTTACTTGTTGCACACAACGAAGATGGAACACTAGCCCACAGTTGGCTTGTGCTAAATAATAACGAGGTAGAAGGCAGCCTGACTGATTTTGTAGAGGTTTATGTTATGTATGCACAATCACACTTAGACGAAAGACATAGTTTTTATCATGTTACTTTTAAAAGCGGAGCCTATCAGAAATTAGATTGGAGTTTAGAGAGTGGGACTTAGAAAGGGCGATATGGCAGTTGCTTCCAGTGGAATAGAGGGAATAGTGTTAGAATTTAGATATTCGCAGTACAACTCTTATTACCACAAGACACTTATATATTGCACCTACGCACCCAGAGAGAATTATATGAAGGTAAACACTATATTCGAGATTAATTCAAGCATTCTGAAGAGGAAAGTCAAGCAATGAGGCATAAACCCGGACAAATGCTAATTTACCGTGATAGGGCTTACAATAAAGAATGGCGAGTGATTAAGTTAGCCGACCATGATGATTGGGTTGAATACTGTCGTTGTTATGTAATCGCAGCACCGCCAGAAGATGAGGAAGACTTGCACACGGTGATGAACCTCCCCAGCTACGCATTGTATAGCCGGAGCGATTGGTGACAGCGGCGGCCCTCCTTTAAGTGATAGGCGTGATTCGCGCCGATTTTTTTTCGCCCAAATTTTTTTCTAACAGGTCGAGAGTGATAAAATGATGACAGATGGATTTCAGACAGGTGACATGGTGGAAATGAAGTGGAAACAACGGTCATCGTATGAGCATGAAGGAACATGTGATAGAACATTGCATTTGATATTGACCTCGCCATTGCTCACAAGCATCGGAACGATGCAACAAAAAATAGCGGGATGGAAATGCCATGTAACATATGATTCCCACGATAGAAAAGGGAAGCTTCCACAAGATAAATACTATAGTATGAAGTGGCTTAAATCATGCGAGAGACAAGGCAATTTAAGAATCATTTCAGAGAGCAAGAGTGTATGATTAAAAATCAATCAGATAAGTTTATGAAGTTGGGGCAAGTCTTAGACCACAAGCCGACCGGCTCAAGATGGATAGTTGTTGACACCAATCCTTATGAGGAAAAAGATAATGGAATGAACTATACAAGATTGGTAAAGGCTTATTGTTTATTTACAGGGAACAAACGTGATTATTGGGAAGTAAATCAATTAGATGATTGGATTGTGACAAATGAAGACCTCGCAGAGCATGATAAGATATGGACAATCATTTAGTGTGTGACTAGTTAAAAAGTGAGGACTTAAAAAATGAAGTTTAAACGTGGACAATTAGTTGCGAATCCAAATGAAGGCTATAATCTCTATTATGTATTAGAATCAGACTATCCCAAAATGCTTGTGTATTGCATCGAATCCCCACAAAGCAATTGCAAGGGAAAGACAACTGAAGTACAACAAAATGATTTTGTGAAAGCCTAGTTTGTATCCGACAAAACAAATCATCCCGAGGGGCCTAAAAATAAAATGATTAAAAAGCATTTGTACAGCCCCGGTGATTTATTGATTGAGTATTGGCTATGCAAGGGAAAAGAAATAAATGTTTCCAGATGTATAGTAATAGATAAAAAAGAAGTTACACACTGTGAAATGAGAGATGTAGGTTATACAACTTATTATTGTTATGTTATGTATACACATGACCCATGGAAAAGAGAGGATAGAAACGGGCTTTTAAGTGTTGGTGAAATACAGGAAATCATACACTGGAATGATATGGATGTGATTACGTATTGGGCACCAACAGATAGGTTAGATGTGGTTGAAAGTGGGTTATTGTGGGATGATGGGGAATGACTGAATTAGTAATTGTTGTTATTGTGCTATTATGTTTATTAATAGATAAGGTTGAAAGGTGATAATTGGGGTTTGTATCAAGTGTATACGTAGTGCGCGTGATTGTCAAGTGATTGATTATTTTCTTTCTATCTCCCCTATAAGGAAACCTTAATCAAAACGCTGTACGTCTCTCATGCTGAAAAAAACACCATTTGCGCCACATCCATTTGGAGACCACAGGAAAACTTAAATTATTTTATTATTGCCCTCGCTCATTTGTTAACTTAAACCTTGACAATAGCGAAGTGCATAAAAAAGTCAATAAAAGTGTTTTATTTTCCCTCATTTCGGTGTATAATGTTATTACAAAGAGGGGGGAACACACCGATGAATTTTAATTGAGCGCGTTATGCATGGAAGTCGCGCCCCCATCCGACACACACCAACTATCATCCTTTAAACTATACAATCGAGAGTCGTCAAATGCGCAACACCAATTCCAACCGCACAATGTTAGCCAATAAAATCGCCAGTGAATACAACATGAAAGGCTGCGAAACCTTTAAACGCTTTTTTGTCAGTTCTTTAAAAGCCAGTTACAACCAAAACAAAAAGAGCTTTAAGGAAGACGCTCAAATTTACATGCAAAAGTAATTCCCTTGACATCTTTTTGACAATTATTTTATAGACAAACCGCTTAAAAACAAGTATAATATAGACATAAACAACGAGGTACTCACACATGGATAAAGCTCTTCTTTCAAAAATCGAACACCACATCAATGAACAACTTAAGACCGCCGTTGAGGACATTATTGCCAGCGTGATGGAGGATGTTCTCGAAGTGTCTGATTATGACACACACTATGACGTTGCTTATGACGCTCTGGACACCTATGGCGGTGATGTTGAAGAGTTGGCTGAAAACGTCGCTCAAAACGTCCTAGAGGGCTTTGCTGACCACTTGCAGCAAGTTCAGACCGTTGTGTTCAATCGTTATGCTGAAGAGGTTCTACCCTATATTAAAGATGCACATGAGCAAGATGGCATCGTTGATATTCCTGCGCGTCGTGAGTCGTGGTGTAACTTCGTTGATTCACTTAATAAAAACAGTGAAATCTCTGATTATGAAGCGGCTAACATTGATGCAGACGTGGAGAGCTTATAATGGGACCATTAACCACTGCAAGCGAGAACACGCACACCTTTTGCTTGAACATGATATATTCATCTGCCTGCAACTATACAGTCATAGCTTGGCAATTGCTTGAAAAGGCACCAAAGACCCCACAAAATGACGACGATATCAAATTTTATTTAGAGACCTTATTTTCAAAACCCTTAGAGGAGAACGTATAATGCGAATCACTAACTACAAATCAAACCAAACCCTTGTCGAAACCCCTGACTATACAGCACACTTGTCCTATGGTGTGCCTCAAGTGGTTGTCTTCCATCGTGGTAGCTCATTGGAGAACACAGTATTGCATAACAATACAAAGTACTCGAATACTACATCAAAGCATAAAAATGCATATATGCGTACGCTGTGCACTGATTCATACACATTTATTCCTGCGACACCTGCCGAGATTGCAGAAGTTACAGGCTTAGAAACCCCTGCCTCTGTATAAGGAGATTAGAATGCCCAATATGAAAGAACGATTGCAGCGACGATTAGGACGGCTACGCTTGAAGGGTGCACGCCGTAAGGCCAAAGCCAAAGCCCTTCGAGTTGAAAAGCAACAGTCGAAGGCTAAAGAAAATAAAGCTCGTAAGGAGCTTATGGACCGAATCAATAAGTCAAAGTCATAGCGAGGATACAAAAAATAAATGTCTAAAAACCTAGATAGATACTGGCAAATAGAATATCAACTTCAGATGTTATGGAGTATACAGCATGAGGCAAGAGACTATAAGCTTATAAGCCGCTTAAATGCTGAACAATCAAAGGTTAAGGAATCTCTTATAGAGGAAGAGAGAGAACAGTTGATTGATATTGCTTTAACCAATCATTAATTTGTCACAAGTCAAAAACGATTTGTCACAGCAAACACGCCAATGAGGGGGGGGAGGGGGGTCCCCCTCTCCGGAAACTAAGGTCCATACGGCACTATGGGCACCTGCGTCAGATACGCTCGCGCTACACCCCCAGAAATTTTCCCAGAAAAAAGGCCCCCCTCGAAAAACCCCGCCAAAAAAATTGACAGATTTAAGATTCGAAGTAGACTATTTATAGGTAAGAATGGTAAGGACCGCCATTAGGAGATAGTAAAATGAGTGATAAAAAAATAAACGTGCAACGTGTCGTTCAGCTCTTTGTTGATCAAGCGAAAGATCAAGCGAAAAAAGAAAAGCGTTTGGATATTAGAGCAGAACTAATACCAGATTTTACCAATATGGATGATGAAGAGATAGCTAAATGGTTCGAAGATTATGGCCTAGTTATGAATTCGGGACGATTAGACTCCGAGGTAATGCGGATAATTGACCCAACAGCGGAAGTTGGCCAGATGAAGTTTAATCTTCCCAGTGAAGAAAACTTTGAGAGTGCTTATAATTATTTCATGCAAAAAGTTGAAGATTCCGTCACAGACAATGATTATATGGATGATAAAGATTGGGACGGCAGAATCGGTAATCCCGGTGAACGCATGGAAGAATCCAAGAAGCATAAGAAGTATTCAAGCTTCAAAAATCAGCAAACCATAACAGAAAACTTCCGAAAATATGTTAATGAAGTCGGATATTACGGACTAGGCATGGATGCGGGACCACCGGAATCGCCAGAGGATCGCAACAAAGAATTGGCGAACCTAGCCATTGAATCGGGCGACGAAGAAAAAATAAAAGGGTATATTTTAGCACTTAAACACATTGGACGTTATGGATTCAATGAAGATGGATTCAATGAAGATGGATTCAATGGAATTAACCGCCGAGGCGATCGAATGGCACCGCCAGAGTGGAATGAAGGTTGGAAGAAAGCCCTACAAGATTGGGATGATTCAGAAGCAGAAACATTTTCAGACTTTGGAAAGTGGCTTGCCCAAGGTGATGATCCTTATAGTCATTATGAGGATGAAGATGACCTAGAGTACGCCGATTTTCAAGATGATGATGATTATACACGCAGTGAAAGCCAGCAAACCATAACAGAGAACTTCAGAAGATTCCTTAAAGAAGACGATTGGAAGGATGGACACATGGAGGAGGCGGGGAATTATCTAGACACGAGTTACGATTATAGCTTGGGAGGTCATGACCACGATGATCTTATCATTAAGCCGGAAATTTTGGCCCAATATATGATGAATATGATGAAGCACGAAGAAAAAGCCAATTTCGCGGCAAAGATCGCAGAAATTGCGAAAGCGAAGCTTGACTTGGGTAACCCAACACGCCGCTCAAAAGGTCCGGCAGAGTTCACTTGGCCGAAGAAACATAAGGAAGCCACCTTAGCTGCACTCTCAGCGGGGTTGGATGGTGATAAATACGCAATTGCCGTAAGAACCATCGAGAAACTCTAGAAAAAATAGCCGAAAATCCTTGACATAGAGCCTATAATGTGTTAAACTATTATAGAATTAACATAAAAACACAAAAGAGGCAATAATGTTCGAAATATTTCAGCAAGATGACGGATTAGTCCAAAGACTAAAAGAACTAAAAGCTTATTATAAGCAAAAAGATGAAAGTGAAAAGGTTAAAAAGGTCCGAGTTAAGGACTCAATCCTTAGTAAAGTGTTCAAAATCTATCCGGGTATGTGATAGAATAAGAATAAATTACAGTTTTTTAAAAAAATAAGCGACTATTTATAAACGAATCATGAAGGAGAGCTTTAAAATGAAGCTTACAGTAGAAAAATTAACACAAATCATCCGAGAAGAGATTGAAAACGCCACAGAAGCGTTCAATTATGGCTCAGATGGGAAGCCATCACGCGCACAGCAGAGGTTCAGATCCCGCGAACGTAATGCTGGAGTGGCAGCTAGTGAAAGACGAGCAGCTGCATTGGCTGCAAAGAGACCCAGACCCAGAGTTTCAGAAAAGACTTATAAGAAAATTATTGATGCTGTTTCTGAATTACCCGGTTCACCCGGTGAACCAAAGAAATCAGATAAACAAAGCGGTCTCGATGCCCTACGTGACTTTTTCAGGGAAAATGAAGATTTTTACAAAGATTTGATTAGACAAGCAAACCTCGCTTGGATGGATTCCAAACCGGAAGACAAGATTACTGATGCATTACATGCCGCTGGTGGCTTATTCAGTAAGCTTGATGTGCCGTTGGTACTGCAAATACTTGATGGAGTTAACCCAGCTCCAGCTAAAGAACCGAGCCTCACCGAGACAGCTGCCGATATCATGAAAGCTCTTGAAGCCCACGGATGGGATCAAAAAGAATTTTCAGCTATATCTGGCGGAGCATACGGCGATGATCTCACCCCGGAAGAAAGAGCTAGGTTGGATAATAAATACGACGAATTGGTGAAGAAGGATGCTGTTAAGGCATTGCTTAAACAATATGCTCAAGCAAGAAAAGCTAAGAGAAAAGGGAAATAAATCATGAAAATCACAAGACAAAGACTTAAAAACATCATTATGGAAGAGATCGCCTTGCAAGAAGCGTCACCTGACCTAACTCAAATGACCACCGCTCCCGGTGAAGGCACTGGGCAGACTGCTTATGTTGGCAATGCACCTGCAAACGCTAAAGCTATGGCCGAACTCGGAGAAGGTGTAGAAATGATCACTCCGGAAAACATCCAACTAGTTCTTGATGTTGCTACACAAATGGGCTTAAATTTTGGTCCTGCATTCACCGCTGCATTAATGGGCAAGAGTTTTGTGGATGCTGTGAAGTTTGTTCTTGGTAAGAAGAAAAATGCTGCTGAAGAGACAGAAACGGTCCAAGAAGAAGCCGAAGAAGGTACACTTGAGGAATTAATCACGCAAGCTATCCAAGAAGAACTCACGCAAATGGCGAGCAAAAAATAGAAATAAAAAAATTTGGAGTTTTAAAACATGAGCAAGAAAATCACGATTCGAAAACGTCACGGGCTAAAAAAAATTTTTCTGAAAGAAAATTGTGGCGACTCGGCTGCGCCGAATGTGCAAGATTTCCCGGTTCAAGGACTCCCTCTCGCCGGAGATGTGGCCGCAATGTCCTCACAAGAGGCTTACGACGCAGGCTACAACGACGCTATCAGCGAAATTATGGAAGTCATAAATGAAATGATGACTGGTGCTGTCCCTGTGGACATCGCTGTTCCCGTCGATATCGCTCAAATGGATCAGCTTGAAGAAAAGCGGAAGGCTACCACAAAATAACTTAAGGTTCTAAATGTCTTTTATAAAATATTTTCTTATTATAATGTTTATGGCCTCGTGCTATGCTCCTGTGAATCCAGACATCTTCGGTGTTCATATGTCTTGTCACTTCAATCCCGGTTACGATGATAACATGTGGATTCTCCAAGTATGGGTGGATCACCCAATTCAATTGCAAGATGTGAGAGAAGTTGAAGTTTATTTATATAATGCTTATGGTGAGATGAGTTATTTTAGCTTGCGGCCTGATGGCACTTATCTATGGAATGAGATAGTCCTAGAACAAGATACCAATTTAGATTGCGGAAGATGGTACGATATAGATGTCGTAGCTACGGATTACTATGGGTACACAGATTATTTACAGACTTATTATCAAAAATAGGATTTAAGATGACAGATTTGCAATTAGCGGCTATCATTGCTCAAGCTATGTTTGTTGGTGAAGCATATGGAAAAAAGATTCTCTGTGCCGATCTGGGAGAAGAGGAACGCTTTAGGAATTATGCTCGTGGAATGTTAAATACCTTAATGAATGAACTTAATGTAAAAAACAAAGATAGGGTTTTAGAAAAAGCTCTACAAGACTTCTTTGCTATGAACGGATATTGATAAAATAATAAAAAAATGGCTTTTTGAAAAAAAACTCTATAGTTACTAATGTGAGGAATTTTCTTTTACCAATTTTTATTTTTATTATCTCTGGATGTGGTGTCATAGAGAGGCCAACGGGCTATTCTGCAAACCCATCACTAGATGGTTACACCATTCAGACATGTAATGAAGCAGATTTTGAAGATAATTGGTGGGCTTTTGAGACTGATAACGCTGCAGCAAACACTTTTGTCCCTGCTTATCAGGATTATTGTACATATGTTTCCCCAGATCTTATTTTCTTTTGGAATCTCGAAGAGCAATATGGCTATTATAACTACACCTTTGATTGGGAATGTGAAAATGACAACACAATGAAAATTGTTGACCGTTCAAATGGTGATGTTTCAAGAGTTAAAATCTTCGGCTTGCTTCAGAATGGATGTTATAGCGTAAAAGTTAGTTATAATGGTTTATCAGCTAATGGTGAAGTATGTCCCTGCGAATATAATGGGCCTTAAACGGGTTAAGAGACTAATTATATTATAAATTGGAGGACATTGTTATGTCAAAGTGGAGAAAAGCACTTAAAAATAAAAGAAGATTTGATGCTCGCTACTTCCTTAGCGAGAAAGTCGAAGGACAAGAAGTTATTGAGAACTCTGTCCAACAAGAAAAGCTAAAAAAAGATTTTAGAGATTTTTCCTTTGATTCTTGGCTTACTGAAGATCAGGACTTGGAAGAAGCCCACTGCACTTCCAAACGTGATGATAAAGTTAATGAAGAAGACAGTACTCAAACTATTTTAGACTTAATTAAACAAAGAATTAAAGAAGTTGGTTTTGGCAAAGAAACAGAAGAAGATTTTGATGCTGCTAAAATTGAGCTAGTAGATGATTATCCGGATAAAGAAGATGAAATTGATCGTATCACTTTTGACCAATTTGTTTCATTGAATGAAGAAGAATCTCCAAGATATGATGAGCCAATGGAAGAACTTGTTGTTCCCGGTGTTATGCCCAAGGGCGGCGGTGAAGAAGAGGCAACAGGTATAAAGCCGCACATAGTAAAGATTTTGAAAAAAAGAGAGGATGCTGCACATTTAGGCCCAGTTCCTGATAATTTAAAGCCAGAGAAAAACGAAGGTTGAGTACCTTGGGACGATCAGGATTGATCGTTAATCTATTATGCTTGACCATATTTCTCTAGAATTCTTATTGTTTCTTTTAATTATTTTATTTCTTGCACTTTCTGCTGTTCTGTGGTATGATCAGGAATGAGTCAAAATAAAGATATTATTTTTAAATTGCGCGGATTGATTGAGCTGCGACAAAACACAATAATTGCAAATAAAAGGCAAATGAAAGATTATCTTATCGAGTATAAGAAATCTCTCGAACTTGAAAAAGAGCTGAAAAGGGAGCAAAATCTCCTTAACAATGCTATCAGCCTCTTACAATATGGTTTTGCTCTTGAGAAAGAACAGAACGAAAAACTACAAACATCAGAAAATAAAGCTCCAAATAGAGATGAGAGCATATATACTGATGATGAAGAATAAAATTCCATTAAAAGATTACTTGACTTTTGCATCCGGAGTTGCTATAATGATAGCATCAGTTGTTGGTGTTATATGTTTGACATATTTTGCAAATTGTTAAAAAAATAAACTACTTATATTATAAAATCTAACATGTGGTATAAAAATATGAAGAAAATAATAAATGAGTGGAAAAAATATATGATGGAAGAGCAGAAATTGGAAGAAGTTTCTTTTTCTGCATTCAATTTTCCCTATGATGGAAACGAGAATCACAAAGGCTCAGGATCTAGAACACAATATGCCTCTTCTGGAGATGGATTTCCAGTAATTGCAGACACCACTATGGTCACCATGGATGGTGAAAAAGTCAATGTCCCACAAGGAACAGCCGTCTTTTTTACAGAGCCTTGGAAATTATATACTCCTAGCGAATTTGGCGGAAAAGGTAGGGGAAAGTATGCCCTCATATCCCTAGATTCCTCTTCATTGAAGCCAGCTGGCTTTATCAATATTAGAAAGGTAGAAAAACCATCAGGAAATCAGCAAAGCAGAGTCACTCATGGTGCAATTGCTCAAGATAAAATACTTGATTATGTAGTGGAAAAAGGCAACGAAGAAGGTGTAGTAGCTGATAAAATTAGTAGTGCTAGGCCAGCGTCCACAAAGCCTGACTTGGTAGTTAAATATGGGAATTCCGACATTCAATTTGAAATAAAGGGAGCAAAGTCAGCAAAAGGATTCATCACTGTTTTCGATAAATCTTTAAGAAGAGGCGGATCTTCTCCTGATATCGTAGAGAGTATTATAGAAGCTTATATTGAAGTGCTGAAAGTTACCATTAGAAAAGATTTGGAAACGGGAGAAGCCCTAGAATCTCCTCAAGAAATTAATCTATCCACAGGGCTGGATTCTGTAGGTTATCCACATAGCTTTGAGGGTGTAATAGACTTTTATCAAAATTTTGTTGACTCTAGAATTGGATTCTGCCAAGACAGAGGCGATGTTCCAAAAAGCGGTAAGTTGCCTTCTAATTTCAAAACAACCGAAAAAAGGTTAACCGATGAAATTAGAGATAGTATTATTGAACATCTCAAGGATGGCGGGGATGATTACTTCGTTGTCTATAATTCATCCAATTCCGAAGTTAAGATATATTCTGTGAATGATTTGTTTAATCCTTTGGAGGCACCGCCGTTTCCAGAAATTACTGAAGCTAAATTAGCAACCTATGGTGGATGCTCTTCTGGAGCAACTCGTGTTGGATTCAAAATGAGATTAAACGTATAGAAATTAATCCATTGGGCCAAACTTGATACTATCTATTTTATCAAAGGAGATTTATCATGAAACTTACTGAAGAAAAATGCAAATGTTGTGATTGCTGCGAATGTGATTGCGACAAGTGCAAGTGTTGTTAAACTTATTTGGGGGTGTCTAGGCTTCGACGTTGTACCAGAAATGGATAGTGCAGGTGGTCTACTTCAATAAATGACCTTAAACTTATTGAATACTTGATAATTGCCAATAACAATAATCATTTCCAAGCTATCGCTCTAGCAGCGTAGTTTGCTGGGTTTTCGCTGACCTTGTTACCCAATAGCGAATAAGCAGGTGATTCTGCCGACAGATAAACATCCAAGTTGTTAATGTTTGTAAGACAACGGGAATTTAACAAGCTATTTGATTGTTTAAAAAAATAATCTAAACCTGTGAATGACTTGAAGTGGAAGCTATGACGGACGCGGGTTCGATTCCCGCCACCTCCACCACTTTTTCCTTGACAACATAACATCAATAGGTTATAATAAAATAAAGAGGAAACAATGAAACCCTTAAAATTAACCGGAAATGATGTACAATTAATTATCTCTTCTGTCAATCAAACCATAGATCAATGG
>WLWG01002441.1_pt1 | contig 14168 bp, 11 predicted proteins | sample 6712871 | NCBI WGS metagenome assembly WLWG01 (sample SAMN12718693, study PRJNA515312) | sponge metagenome | isolation source: marine sponge | host: Mycale hentscheli | place: New Zealand: South Island, Marlborough, Capsize Point | collected 2003-05-01 | reverse complement strand
GCAACGGCTGAGAGTGCCTGCTTGGCGTTGTTACCAAATGGTTGCCCCAGTTCAGGCGTATCAATGCCAGACAGCCTTACCTTTAGCGTTTCGTCTTCAGTGCGTAGCGTCAGCGTGTCGCCGTCATGAACACCAACCACTTTTTGGACAGATAAGTCTGCTTTAGCCGAAAGTTGTAGGTCTATTACTTAGGCATTGGCGAGAACCCTTTTTGGAAAAGACTTTGGCAATTATGGAACTACATCATGTATCTAGGACATTCGAACAGCAGCCATACCGGAAATGTATTGATAATGCGTTCGTCGAAACTATACTCATTCGACTGTCGTCTGAGAAACAGGCTTTCGATTTGGAGTTGAAACTATGGCATCCTGGATGGTCCGGCGGGGAGCAAAAACAATAGGCCCGTTCAGCACGAAAGTCATTCAAGACAAAGCCAGAGAAGGGCAATTGCTACCAGCCGACCAAGTCAAGCAGGTAGGCCAACTTGATTGGCGAGCAGCAGCAAGCATCAGGGGGCTTTTTCCTGCAGAAGTTATCCAACAGGCTGTATCTGCCAGCCCGCAGGGGAATAATGTTCCAGGCGAAGGTATTCCAGAGGCCTTGCCAATCAATAACCAAGGCACCGACGCAGTCATTCCAGAAGCCTTACCGGCCAATATGCCAGCCCCGCCATCCTTTCAGAAAAAAAGTGTCACTGGCCACACCAATACGAAAAGAAATTTGATTATTGTTTCGTCATCCGTCGGCGGAATAGTTCTGATAACGGCGATTGCATTAGTCATAATTTTTAATCTACCCAGCAGCGAAACTGATGACATCATTCCCGTCGAGTCAGATGAAAAAACAACCGTTGTTGTTGAAGAGCCTCTTAACCCGCAAGCGGATAATGCACCAACTCAAACATCAACTCCGGCAGGAAATGCTCAATCCCGACCAAGTATGCCTTCTCAGGCTATTCTCGGTCAGTGGAAGTTTATTGCGCCAAATGGTGATTATGTTGCCGACTTTTACTTTAAGCCAGGTCCAGCAGACCGACTGACGCTTACAGTAGTCAATAAAAAAGGTGATATTTTCGATAAGGAATTTGTAATAGAGAATGAAAACTTCAAAACCAGATATTGCGAACTACTTCAATACTACAGAAAAGAGCGTGGTGAGACAAAAAATGAATCAGGCGTCGGCCGAAGTCAATATCCAATTAAACATCAATTTTCTTCTAATATGATGACGGTAGAGAGAGATAATTTCATCATGGGAGAATGGATGCCCGGAGAAAGGTTAGAATTTTTAAGTGAAAAGAAGTCGCCTTAAAGCCCTTTATTAAGTCAGTGGCCCACTAAACGAAGCTACAATTAGAGAAGTCATCCGTCGCAATGTTGCCATACTTATCTCGCTTGCCTTACCCGCACATGCGAAAAAAGGATTATCAAAAGCAATCTGATATCAAGAATATTTTTTATGATTACTCAATAAAACTAGAAAATTAACCTTTTTGTGAACGAATGGAATTTTAAATTTTCTAAAAAGTAATTCTGTTTTTCAAGAGTGAAATAGAAATACCAGCCAAAGGGATGTGGATGTCACGTAACCAAACCAGACCGGCTGCTGCCGCACCCCCTCCGAAGTCAAGCGGCGACATAGGGTTTCCACCCAGGTTAATTAATACGGTGACTGGAAGCTCAATTCCCAGCAGTGCAGGCAAGCCACCTCCAAAACCACCGTCATCCCATTCAAAATCTGATGACGACGATGATGACTTCCTAAAGACTATCGTAGCAGCGGCTGGGCCGTCAGTAGCAACAGGTGCTACCCGAACGAAGCATAGACAGGGTCTTGTCCTTGCGAGAGATGCCGACGGTTTTGAACGACTTATGGATGCTCGTCACGTCGCGGAAGACGCCATTGTCGTGCGGACGGGAGAGGAAGTGCAGTGTCCTGGATGTAAGGACTGGTTTTCAGAAGAAAAGCCGAGTTGCCCGACCTGCTTTCGGGAAAATTGGCAGGGTATTGGTGGAAGAAAAAAGCGAATCCGTAGAAACCTTGTGCAAAGTTCTATGGTCTTCGGCGTTCTCGTCTGTTTTGGGCTTATCTACCTCCTTAGTTCATTGAACTTTGAACTGAGCGTGCCCCTGGAATTCAGAATTTTCTTGTGGGTGGCTTTACCTTTTGCAGTAGCGAGCTTGATAAAGTTGCTTCAATATAGAGCCGCAATGTAATCCCACCAATGACTACTCTCCGTCGCCAGTAAGTTGTGATGCTGGTGCCAAAAGTCGCAAGACCTGTCAAACAAAACAGTTTTTTTCTGGCTGAGTGTAGGTTCCAGCTGGGAGGAAGAAAGGGGAATTCGAGTTCCCTCGTGCTCAAGACAGGCACCTCACGAAAGGGTTTTCGGTGAATAAAGAGCAGTTCTTTCCGCGTTGTAAACTGCGGAATTGAACGAAGGCTATTTATAAGAGAGGATATCGAGGTAGTAGTGCGAATGGGGGGTGTTATGGCTCTCCGGCCCTGGTGGATGGCTAACAAACCATTTCAGTATCGGTAACAGCTCAAAGACTAATTATGAAACCCAATAGCTTCGCTCAAAATGCTGGTGGCGTCTTTGTAGTTTGCACGTTCTGTGTAATTTTAGTGGCTGGCTGTAGCAACCCATCACACAATCAATCTGCACAAAAAAAACAGTCGTCTGAAACAAAATCACAGACACAAACTGCAACAACAAAAAACAAATCTGATACTCCGTCGCCATTAGATAAAACTGAGAAGAGTGCGGACTCACCTAGCGCGCCAAGCAGAACACAGCCGGTTGGTCATGCAGTTGCAATGGCAGGCTTGCATCTAAATAAAAAACAAAAAGACTCCGTGTTTTTAATCAATGACCCGGGGGACAATCCGAGTGTTACCATTAAGCCAGACGGTGTCGCCAACAAAGCAATTCCTCTCAGCCGTGGATCCCACAGCTGGCTCAGCCAACCTCGAGAATGCAAAATAAGTTTTGGCGATTCACGACCAGTTATCAATCTTGCTGATTCCAACCCGTATACAATTGTCGGTGCAGTAATCGTCCGACCAAGTGATGCCATAGTCCAGCCGAAGATGGTTCCAGTTCAGGCTAACCGTATGCCAGATCTGTCACAAGATATTCGGGCTGATTGGCCAGGCCTCTGCGCAGCAACTTCTGCAGCAGACGTGTTGTATTATGCCGGCAGAAGAGATGCACGTCTTCTTGATGACAAAGTTATTGGGCCTGCCCCCAATGCAAACTCAGAGGCGGATTTACTTATTGCAGGGCAAGGCGTAGATCAAGGTGACAATAATCCTGAAAGTTCACGCCTAACCGAAGCGAATAGCCTGGCTTTTATGATGAACAACAAAGAGGGGAATGGCTCAACTGCCGTAGACATTGCCAAAGGGCTCAGAGAATGGATCAAAGTGCATGCCACGGGAGATTGGCGAGTAGACATTGATTTCCTGGAAGGCCGTGCTGATACCAATACGATCAAAGCTCAATCAAAACATCTACAAGAATGGGCTGGAGCAATCGCAGATGGTGGAGGCAGTGTCATCCTACTCTGGCCTGGTACTCAGTGGTCGAATGCAATTGAACTTGACGGCGAAGGTTCGGAACACGACCCAGACCCTCAATTCCCAAAATTAACTCGCATCAACAATCCCTTAGAGCAGGGTTCTGGTGGCGAGAGAGATCTTCCCGAAACTACACCGCCACCGTCATCAAAGCAGGCACTGCCATCCACCCAGGCACAAGCCCATGACCAACAGACTGGCAAGATGCTTGATGAGCTCGAATCTAAAATCAGGGACGCGAAGGATGCCCTAAACGGACAACGATACACGAAGGCGTTAGCACTGAGCACAGAAATTGTCGAACGGTCGTTGCCGCTGCGCTTTTCCGAGCCTCGCGCGGAGCAGGTACTTGTCGAGGCAACACGCATTGCCGAGGAGTCTTCTCAGCAGTCAGAGAAAAACGAAAAACCTAATAAGATGGTCCCAACTCGATTCGACGGCTAATACATAACAGTAAAAATATAAAATGACTTCGTCACCTAATAATCTCCTCGAGAAAATTCGCTGTCCAAATTGCTGGCATGAATTTCCACCTGATCAACTGCACTTTTATAGTACCAGTCCGGAATTCGCTTTCGATCATGTACTCGGTGCCGGCCAACAGCGGGCTTTTCTGCCGTCGCAGTTTACACCCCAAGGTGACGCTATCGACCCAGGTGGTGGTATCTGCACCGAAACAGCATGCCCCAAATGCCATTTGCGGGTGCCACGCTTACTCGCTCAATTTCCCACAATCGCAGTCTCTATCTTTGGGTCACCGGGCTCTGGAAAGTCCTTTCTGATTGCAGCAATGACTCATACTGTTATGCAGCAGATTGTTCATTATGGAGTGACGGCTGAGGATGCTGATCCACTTCTTAATGCAATTGTAAGAGACTATGAGAAGACTCTCTTCCAGCAAGCAAGCCCCGATGCGACCGTTCAACTTAGGAAAACGGAAGATGTTGGAGATTGGTACAACAAAATTCAGCAGCGGGGCAGAACGAAAACACTCCCGAAGCCTTTCTTATATCGGATTGATCGATTCTGGGGTAACAAGACCGCAACCCACGAGGGACGCTGTCTTTGCCTTTATGACAATGCGGGCGAAAGTTTTGAGCCTGGAGCAGAAAACGAAGACAATCCAGTAACTCGGCATATGGCGAAGGCCGACACGTTACTCTTTGTGTATGATCCCACGCAAGAAACCGCATTTCGACGAGCGTGTGCAGAGAAAAGCCCTGACCCTCAATGGCGAGGCCAGGCTCGGGGAGATCAGACCGCTCTCTTTACTGAAGCATCAAAGCGCATTAGAGACTTTAGAAGCATGCGGCCTACCGATAAAATCGATACACCACTCATTGTGCTTCTGCCAAAATTTGATGCATGGAAATTTCTTCTCACTGATGAGGATCTTCCAAAGCCATATAAGGAAGTGGCTATCGAATCTGGCGCATCTTCTATTCGTTTTCTTGATACCGATATTCTTCTCGATATTTCTCGAAAGTGCCGCCAGCTCATTAAAAAATATCAGCCAGCTTTACTTGCGAAAATTGAAGCAACATTTAACGTTAAAAAAATTATCTTTCTCCCGGTGAGTGCTACGGGATGTAGCCCGGTGAAAGAAGCGCCGCCAGAACCCGAAAAAGAAGTTGCTCCAAGTCTCGAAAATTTAGACCTGGGCGATCTAGATTTACTTGGCGAAGATACTCCAAGTAATCCGGATGGCTATGGGCACTTTCGTGCTGGTGATATTAATCCAATTTGGGCAGAAATGCCTTTGCTGACAGCGCTCAAACTTGTTGCACCTCAGTTTCTCCCGCGGGCAAAAAAATAAAATAGTCTTCTTTTTCAATCAATTAAATTTATGATATTCGAAACACTCATCACCAGTGCACAGCGGGGCATTCGACCCGGCCGGACCGGCTTTCAGCCTGTCATGCAAAGCAGTGCACTCCGGGAAGACATTCTTCGGCAACTCGAACCTTTTGCTGCGTACCGACACGTCCACCAGCAGGGTTCAGGAAAAAATCCAGAGTGCTACTCTTTTCGGCGATTACGTACCAACATAGGTGAATTGTTTGTTCTCATCCGCACAGTCGATGCTGGTAATGATTATTCGAACCGATCGAATAAATGCAGCCATATTCTTGCGATCACAGCGGATGAAGTTGGACGCTTTTTTAACTCTACGCCCGCCAATATTCTTTCAGATAATCCATCGCTTTTCCTCTCCAACTGGATGGGTGGACCGGAATCACGTGCTGTCGCCCCACAGTTGATGTCACTCCCGCGTCGACCAACTCCATGTGTACAGTGGCAGAGTTGTTTTGGTGACGCGGCACTTGCGGGCGTTGTTGCCCAACGTATCCGTGAAAGAAAGCCAACCCTTGTTGTGGCCCAAGATAGCACTCCCCAGTCATCACAGATGCTTCTTAAACTATTCGCCGAAGCTTCAGCACTTCTCAATCAGGCTGAAAGATGGGACGCGACGTTTGAGACGACTATTCTTGGGAAATCCCAGTCACTCTTGCAAGGCACATACAAGCAGTCGGCAGAATCGGAAATTCAACAAACAGGAATGTTGCGTCTAGAAATTGGCGTGCCTCAACAAGTGCCAGCGGAATTGGTGAACACAGCCTTATGCATACTCGCGAGAGATGGTGAGACAACACAAAGTGTTCCGAGCCAGCAAGTAACCAAACAACCGCAACCAGGTTCTGACCGAACCCGTCAAAAGAGTACATCACCAGCAGCTCCGCCCAAGCCACCACCACAACCCGGTGCTCCTGTCTCTCCAACTGGATTTCCCGGATTCGGTGCGACCCCGGAGATGCCAAAGGCTGGGCCACAAGTTCCTGCACAAACGACACCTCGGCAGCGCATGAGTGTGCCTGCTTCTCCAATCAACGAGAAGCCATCGAAGTGGAAAAACGCGGCGAACATCATTGTCCCACTATTAGCCTTAGTATTACTTATTGGCGGACTATTCCTTGTGGTGGGTCCCGTGAAAAAATGGTGGAACGAGTTCCGAGAAAACCTTAACCCTTCTAGGGTTGCCGTAAACACAACTACAGACACGACTACACACTCGGGTACAGACACGACTACAGACACGACTACAGACACAACGGAACCCACAACGATTCCCACAACTACAGCCACGGACACCGATAGAAGAACAATCCCTCAGAAAACTATTTCGGCAGCAAAAATTAAATCCCTAATTGAAGAACAAAAAAAGAAAGCCAAACAAGCCGATTGGCGTCTAATAACAATTGCTGAAATCCCCAACTTGTCCTCAGTTAAGGATCAACTTCAGTTCGAATTCGCCAAAGTAGACACTGGAAAGAGTTCTGGCTTTGAAGAAATTTTCACTGTGGACAGCGAAAACAATTTTTTTATCAATCAAAAACAAAAAAAAACCGCAATTAGTGAATTAGTGTTTGAAGGGAATTTCCTTCAGTTTAAGTCACATGGTGGTATGGGCGGTGAACAACCACTTGATCAACCACTTGATAAGCTTCATTTTTTCATACCAATGAAGATCAAGGTAAAAGGCTCAAAGAAAGAAACTACTTTCTCTCTTGTCGACTTTTTGTCGGAAGAGGAGAAGGCTAACCTCCAGCTCACTGGCAAATGGGCAGCAGCTGAAACAGAAAGGTTATACTTGAAGCAACTTCTCGAGCCTAAAGATATTACGCTTGCAACTAACCTAAGTGTTCACGATAAGAAACAGCTTGGCCTGATTTCTTCCACTGTTGAACTTATGAGCAGCCCGCTTCCGCCACAAGATTGTTTGGACACCACAAAAGTCAAGCTTTCAATTAGAGGCAGCCTATTACAGTTCGACCTCCAATACGAAGATAAATCACTCATCAAGCCTATAAATATTCAACTAAACCCAAAGTTTGATCAAGTTAAAGGGAGGTTGAATTTAAAACCAGCAAGTAATGGCGGATGGTTCGAACGAGTAGATCGCTTGAAAATGGTGACTGGCCCCAGTAATAAATCACGCATTCCGGACTATGCCGGTTTTAATGCGATCTATAGTGGCATAAAAAGGGAAGCAGAGGAACAACTTAAGAACGCGAACAACCCTGAAGACGAGACCAGCCGTCTTGTGCCTTTTATTAAGGTAGAAGAAAAACTTAGGGATCTGTTCGGTACTTCCTTCAAATATTTTCTCTTTTATGATTTTTACAACCAGCATGATCTTGTTCAAAAATTTATAAACCAAGTGAATGTGCCAGATAAATGGGTGGAGTTAAAAGAATCTGAATTAAATAGTGATGATGCGATTAAAAAATCAGTAAAAGCGAGATTCGGTAGTACTTACTTAACAGCATTACGTGAAGAGTTTGCAAAAAATGGTGACAAGCCGGCTGCTTTTTATAAAAACAAGTTTGAAAATAAACGCAAAGATGCCTTTGAAGAATACAGAGAGAATCTTTTCAATAAAGACTACGAAGAAGCTCTAGTTAAGTGTGTTGACTTGCCTCTAGAAGGCATGACCGACGTTCTGTCGTGGCAAAAAGTGATGCGACAGCGATTGGTGAAAGCCTATTACTATGTCGAAAAAGAAACTGTTTATGATGAAGCTTATCGAACCCCTCAAGAATACTGGGAAGCAACACACACTACAGACAGCGCAAAATGGCAAGCCGGCAACGTGTCAGAAGAGGAAAAAGCTGTTGCCACAAGAGCCAATGACAAGCGTAAAGAGCAGCTGCGAAAGCAATGGGCACGAGAATCTAATGATCCCGCGAGCCGTCGTCAGTTTTATGAAAGTCTTCTTGAAAAATTTAACACGCTCGGAACTGACAGTCCGTTTGCAAATGACCCAGAAATTATTTTTAACATATGTTCCGGAGTTATAGCCGGAAAGCTCCAGCAAGAATTGAACCCAACCTACATGTGCTCTCTTGCGAGGACGAGATTGGCAGCCGCAGAGGGTTTGCTAGAAACAAAGAAAATCCGTGACGTTCTTTCTGCAAATATTCAAATTCAAGTTGGTACAAAAGCTGACCCAATACCAGTAACTATTGGCTCTGTTGGACCAAGTCCCCCTAATTAATGTTGCAAGCCAAGAGGATAATTAATGAGTACTGCCGCACTTGCACCAGACACAGGAAACCCCCCAGCCATTCGTTGGGAGGATCTTCAGGATTGGAACACCCTCGCTGATAATATTGACGCAGCACTCAAGATGGGTGGGGAGCAAGGTATGGATCTCTTGCTTGGTATCATCACAGATTGGTGTCGTGTAGTAGATGAAATCAACAGCGCGTACCAGATTTGCTGTGATCTGGCTGGGCAAGGACTGCGTGACGAAGCAATAACATGGCATGCCGAAGGATTTTTCGATATCGCGGATCGCCTCGATCCAGATCGACCAGGGTGGGAGGCATGGGAGCAAGCACTCTCTCAACAAGGAGTCATTCTCCCATCACTTGACGCTGATGCCAAGGCGCTCACGAATCAGATATTTGATGATATGAAAGCCATGCACATAAACGGCCAAGTGCTTGAACAAGAAGTGAAAGCCTTGCGTCGAAACATGTTAGCAAGAGGCGATCTTTCAGAGCGGCTCACTACTTTAGACCGCTTGCAAGAACTTGACCCAACTGCACCGAACTGGCGGGACATGCTCAAGCCGTACCGTAAGAAACGAGCTGGTGAAGTCAATTTAGAAGTTACTGAATTAGTAAAAGCCGAAGATGTTCGCGCGTTGTGCCGTCTGCATGCGGAAATTGAGCGTCAAAACTGGGACGATGAAATTGATGCTGAAACACGTGCTTCTCTTACCGCGGCTATTGGATGGGAAAAAGCTGAGAGCGCACTACAACGTTTTCGCCATCAGGTTACCGAGCTCGTTGTCCACTGCCGCGAAGGCACAAATGCTGAATATGGTTCGATGCAATATCAGAATGCCATCCATGTCGCTCGGAAACATCGTGAGCGTATTGTAGGGGTATGGAATGAGATGAATGCTGGGCTCGCCACCGCAGACGAATGCCCTCGCATTCGACGAATCATCCGCAAAAGACAAATTACTGAAACGGCGAAATCGATAGAGCAGGGGGCAAAAAATGAATCTATCTGGCTCCAAGAGCAGGATTCATTCGAACAGGTTCAAAGGAAATTTAGTGATCTTGATGACACCCTTTTGAAAGTATTAAACAAGGTGCCAGCCTATGCATTTCCGAACTTTGAAGACTATAAACAGCAATCACGAAAGTGGCTGAAAAAAGCAGAAGAACTTCTAATTTATGCACGCAGGCTATGTAAGCATGCACCTATGATCCCAAAAGAGTCCGAAGAATTAATCGCCCGCTTCGTCCAAACGGAACAGTTTGTCCGAACGAAAAGGAAATCTGTTAAGAAGCAAGAAAACATGCTGCTGCTTGGCATCTTTTCGACAGTTGGCTTAGCTGTAATTGTTGCAATTATTGCGATCGTTGTTTCCCAATAACTTTTTTTACCCGCCTCAATACGAGGAGCATTATGTCGAACGCACAGTTCTATTATTATAAAAATCGCGGTCAAACACTCGGCCCGTTTGATTTAGGTCAAATTCAACAGCGTGCGAAACGAGCACAGATTAGTAACCGTAGTGAAATATCTACAGATGGTTTTTCATGGCAACCAGCACAGAATTTTCCAGAAATATTTGCCGGCAGCACGGCAGCACCACCTAGTGCGGCGATTTCTGCTGCTGCACCGGCAGTGGCTGTCGTTGAAGAAGCAGCCGAGTGGTACTACATGCTCAACGGCGAGCAGCAGGGGCCTGTCACCGAAGGCCAACTTCAGCAAATGATCGGTCTTGGAAATGTAAAAGACACTGATCATGTTTGGAAGGATGGCATGATCGATTGGCTGGAAATTCGCAATGTCCCTGATCTTGCAGCGCCGCAAGCTAATACATCCCAGCCGATGATGCAGCAGCCAATGGTGCAGCAGCCGATGGTGCAGCAAACACCTACAGGTGTCGGAATGCAGGTATTCTGTACTTCTTGTGGAAAATCAATACCACAGCAGGCTGCTATGTGTATGCACTGTGGTGTACCTAACGCAGCCAGTAGTACCGCTGTTGGGCCCGGTGGCCTTAATGATGAGAAAAGCCGAGTAGTTGCCGCAGCACTTGCTTTTTTTCTGGGATTCCTTGGTGCTCACAAGTTTTATACCGGGCATACCGTTACTGGAGTGATTTATGTTCTTTTACTTTTTACGATTGTTGGTGCCCTCGTTACCTCAATTATATCACTAATCGAAGCTATCTTTTATATATCCTGTAAAAACGACACCGTGTTTACTCAAAAATATTGTGTGGAATAATCTGGAGCGCGGGAGCCGTGGGTCAAAGAGCATCAATCTAGAAAACTGTTTTTATGGACCAAAAAAATGATTCAGCTGCAACCTTTAACCAGCCCTTTCACCAAGCAGATCTCTCATTCTTTCTACCGCCACCTGCGGCAACATATAGCTGGGAACGTCAAGATATTGAGCAACGGCTTTTCTTTCGAGGTGGACGGTTCACCAAAGTAAATGGCTTTCTGGCGATGCTCATAGGCCTGATCTTGAGCGCAGGCATGTATGGGATCCTCTATTCGGTGCCACAAGTGCGACTTTCTTCAATGTGTCTTGAACGGGGTCCAACGCCGTTTGCCATTATCTTCCTGTTCTGGTGGTCTCTGGCGATTCTCTTTCTGAAATGGCGCAAGCTATGTCTTCAACGCAAGGTTTTGGATATCGATGTTGTGCCGGCAGAGAAGCAGTTTGTCCTTTGTACCGACACAGTCGACGAAGTAACGGACTATATTGCAAAAATCGTTGACGACCCAAGACGGTTTGTGCTGTTCAATCGAATTACAGTCGCCCTTGCTAATCTTCGAAACCTTGGGCGTGTTGCTGATCTTGATGATATTGTTCGCGCACAGGCTGAACAAGACACGTCCTCAATGGAAACCAGTTATGCAATGGTCCAGGGCTTCGTCTGGGCTATCCCTGTCCTCGGGTTCATCGGAACAGTCTTGGGGCTGTCCGAAGCTATAGGCACCTTCGGCACAGTGTTGGATTCAAGTGAAGATCTTTCCATGATTACGGAATCATTGAAAGGTGTCACGGGAGGGCTCTCAACAGCATTCGAGACAACACTTCTTGCACTCATTGCCGCCCTCATTGTTCAACTCATAATGACGGCACTCAAAAAGTCCGAAGAGGAGTTTCTCGATGCAACAATGGAATACTGCATTCGCAATGTAATCGGCCGTCTTCGTCTCACATCATCTGATTCGTGAGTCTTATGAGAAAACGAAGCAACAAGCAAGCTTTCTCCCTATTTGCCTTTCAAGATATAATCACTGGCGTTACAGCGATTATTCTTTTATTCACGCTTCTTTTAGTGCTTGAGCTAGTTACGCGAAAAGCGACTCAGGCAACTGCTGCTACATCAGCTTCCGCGCAGCAACTCGCTGAACTGGCTCAAGAAATGACCGACGTCCCATCAGTCGATTTTGAGACTCTGAAGCAGGCGCCCACCCAGGAGCAAGTGCTTGAGATCATAAGAGAACAAAAATCATTGTTATCCAATTCAATTGCCAAGATTGAAGAAGACCAAAAACAGGCCGATGAACAGAACCAGTCTCTTGATAAACAATTACGTGAAACACAGGCTGAATTTCGTGATGAAATTAATCAAAGTTCATATGTTCGTTCGACGGAAGTTGCCAATAGAAATCAGCAAAAGGTTATTGATTCCCTTAAATCGCAAGTCGATCAACTCAAAGAAGAAATTGAATCGAATAAGCAACTAGCAGAGTTGCCGCAAGGACCCCCAATTTTAAAATTCCGTAATAGTGGTCAAGACCGTGCAAACAGCTGCCTCGTCGTGCTTGAACGGAACCGTATTATTGCACTCCCTGTCAAAGAGGGCTCCAAGCTCGTATGGGCTGGCAGTTCTGCTGTGAATAAATTCAAAAACTGGCTGCAAGCGAATACGTTGTCGGTTAATCACTGCGTTGTGTTGATCAGGCCCTCTGGAATCCCACTGTTCGAAACAGTTCAAAAACTCATTGAGGACAACGGAATCGCAATTGGCAAAGAGACGATTGGTGAGAATCAACAGGTCCAGGTAATAGTGCCGAGTGAAGGTCAACATGAATCGTAAACAGGTGCAATCAGAAGGCAGTCTCGATTTGTTGCTAGATACGATCTGCAACACATTCGGGGGGGTGGTTTTTATTGCTTTGCTTGTCGTGCTTCTTCTGAGGCTGAGTCCAATAAAAGAACTGTCGGCCAGTGTTCAGTCATCGTCCGCAATACGAGCTGCACTGCAGTGGCAGGAGGCACTCCAGAGTAATCATGAACTCCTTGCTGAACTTCAGTCACAAATCACTGAAGCCGACCTTCGTTGGGATGGCAGTGTTATGACAGAACTGGAAGAACTTCAAGATATGGAAAACAAAGAACTCCAAATAAAACAGGAACTGGGAGATTCCTTACTCACGTTAGTAGAAAAAGAAGACAAGATTTCCAGCGTAAGATCTTCCCTTGAAGTACTAGAAAATAAAAGAATTCGTACCGAAAAGATACGTGCCGAAAGAGCTGCAGTTGTTTCCACTTTGAAAAATGCTCTACGGACCCTAACTGATCAAAACAATCAGATAGAAAGCTCTATTCTTCCACCCTCAACTCTTGATCGTCCTGTCGAACTACCAATTGAACAAAACGACAATAACGACCAAATTTCACTCTTCGTCAAATTTGGTCGACTGTATTTCCCTTTTGATTCTACTGACAATATCAATACTTCAGATTTTTTGATTGATAGGGGGTGGGTTTATAATGTTGCCAAGCCAAAACTATTTGAAGGAATACCTATCAACGGCAATGGCGACCCAACACCTGAAATCGCACAAAGACTCAGCCGATTTCCGCCAAGCAATTATTTTGTCCATATTGTTATTTGTAGAGATTCCTTTGACTACTTTCAGGGTCTAAAGGCCCAATTGAGCCAACTTGGCTACCGTTATCATCTCACTCCACTAGGTGTTGACGGTTTTGTGGAAACCGGCTCTGGTCCAACATCGAGCCAATGAGAACTACACTCTTTTAGATCCAAATCACGGTGACATTTAGCCCTGTACGAAAATCGAATTCGTTTGTGGCTGCAGTTGGTGTTGCCTTAACGTTTCCCCTTGCGCCAATTCCACGGTGCTATAGGGTTCTTATCAGCCCACAGGCCAATCTTGTTTTCCTTGGCGTATCGTTCAGCGTTCTCTAGTTCTTCTGTCTTGTCGTAACGGCGATACCACCACGCCATACCCATACGCACCATCATGGTGTTGATGGCCTGATCTTCGATGAATATGTAACCCAGCGTTCTGCCGTAACGATCTTTGCCACTACTCTTGATGGTGGCAGTCTTTCCAAACGCAACGGCTGAGAGTGCCTGCTTGGCGTTGTTAACAAAATGGCTGGCCTAGTTCCGGCGTATCAATACCAGACAGCCTTACCTTCAGTGTTTCGTCTTCAGTGCGTAGCGTTAGCGTATCGCCGTCATGAACACCAACCACCTTGCCAACGATTGTTGTGTCAGCGGC
>WLWG01002439.1_pt1 | contig 14176 bp, 10 predicted proteins | sample 6712871 | NCBI WGS metagenome assembly WLWG01 (sample SAMN12718693, study PRJNA515312) | sponge metagenome | isolation source: marine sponge | host: Mycale hentscheli | place: New Zealand: South Island, Marlborough, Capsize Point | collected 2003-05-01 | reverse complement strand
TACAGAATCCGGCTTTGATCAAGAGGTCGTGATCACGGGATCGTATGGCTTGGGAGAAATGGTGGTGCAAGGGGCGGTTAACCCCGATGAATTTTATGTGCGTAAAGCTTCTTTGGCGGCGCAACGACCGGCCATCTTACGTCGTACCTTAGGCAGTAAATTACAAAAAATGGTGTACAACACCGATTCTTCCATCGATGACAAAACGGTGAAAGTTGAAGCGGTGACCGATGAGCAACAATTACTATTTTGTTTGACCGATGATGATATTGAAGCGTTAGCGCGCCAAGCATTGATCATTGAGCAACATTACCGACGCCCGATGGATATTGAATGGGGCAAAGATGGGCAAGACGGACAATTGTATATTTTGCAAGCACGTCCTGAAACGGTCAAAAGTCGTGACAACAAACAATTGTTGGAACGTTATTCACTCAATCAATCTGGCCCAGTGATCAGCGAAGGGCGCAGCATTGGTCAGCGCATTGGCCAAGGCGTTGCTCGCGTGGTGCGTAACTTGGAAGACATGGTACGGGTGCAACCTGGCGATGTGTTGATTTCCGATATGACTGATCCTGATTGGGAACCGGTGATGAAACGCGCGGCGGCCATTGTTACCAATCGCGGTGGGCGTACTTGCCACGCGGCGATCATCGCGCGGGAATTGGGTATTCCAGCGGTAGTGGGTTGTGGTGACGCTACCCAAGTCATTACCGATGGGCAAGATCTTACGGTGAGCTGCGCGCAAGGTGACACGGGGTATATTTATCAAGGAGCGTTGGATTTTACCGTGGAACGGGTGGACGTTGAACAAATGCCTTCTTTGCCGATGAAAGTAATGATGAATGTTGGCAACCCTGATCGTGCGTTTGCTTTTCATCCATTGCCACATGCCGGGGTTGGTTTGGCGCGGTTGGAATTTATTATCAGCAACACCATTGGCATTCATCCGCGTGCGTTACTCAATTACGCCACGTTGCCGGCCGAACTGCAGCAAACCATTGCAAAGAAAATCCAAGCCTATGGTGATCCGGTCGACTATTATGTCACTCGATTAACCGAAGGGGTTGCCACCATTGCCAGTGCGTTTCATCCGCATCCGGTGATCGTGCGCTTGTCTGATTTTAAATCCAATGAGTATGCTAATTTGATTGGCGGTGAATTGTATGAGCCGCATGAAGAGAATCCGATGATTGGCTACCGTGGTGCGGCGCGTTATGTATCCAAAGAATTTCGTGATTGTTTTGCCCTAGAGTGCCAGGCGATCAAACGAGTGCGCGAACAAATGGGATTGACCCATGTGGAAATCATGATTCCCTTTGTCCGTACAGTAAGCGAGGCAGCACAAGTGATTGACTTGTTAGCGGAACACGGATTGCGTCGTGGGGAGCATGGATTGCGCATTATTATGATGTGTGAAATTCCATCCAATGCTTTGTTGGCTGAACAATTTTTAGAGTATTTCGATGGATTTTCCATCGGTTCTAATGACTTAACCCAATTGACGTTGGGGTTGGATCGTGATTCGGCATTGATTGCCGATCAATTTGATGAACGTAATGAAGCGGTCAAAATATTATTACACCAAGCAATTCAAGCATGTCGCAAAGCTAATAAATACATTGGTATTTGTGGCCAAGGGCCATCGGATCACCCAGATTTGGCACTCTGGTTGATGCAAGAGGGCATCGACAGTGTATCGCTTAATCCAGATACCGTGGTACAAACATGTTTGTTTTTGGCCAAGCAGATAGTTTGAGCATAGACCCATTCCACTTGAAGCTTCAAGTGGAATGGGTCTATAACCGAGCTTATTGATTTGGTTGGCATGTGTAAGTGCATTTTGTAGCAATCTGCTAAGCCAGCTTCGAGATCCATTTACAAAGTTATACCCATAATGATGATATAAACATCTCTCGATGCAAAGATAGTTCCACCTGGTAAAAAAATCGCCTATCATGTTGATCCAAAATTTATGGATGAGTGATAGTGATGCCCCAAACAATGTCAATGATGCAAGTACCGCTCTTTCCATATCAATGGTTTAAAAAAATCTACCATGCAGCATTGCAAGGTGATGACGACCTATTAGCGGGTTTGCAATCGCGTGGCATTCCTATGGACATGCCTGTCGATAATATAACGCCTGCCGAACGTTTGGCTGAACAAGGCTTTTTTGAAGCAGTAGAGCGGTTATTGCATTATGGTGCTGGTGCTGAGCTCCCTATTTTTAGGGCTGCAAGACACAATCAAGCTACCGTACCAATAGAATTATTAATGGGGGAGAACCCTCAACGAATTGATGCTGCTAGAGCTGGTTACCTTGTCAGTGGGAATATAGAATTGGCTAAAAAACTTTATCCTTTGCATCAGACCATTCACACTATCTTTGCCGCTACATTCATCGGTGCACAAAGGGTATTTGATATCTTGCTCGATTTTGATGATGAAAGGAAATTTGATGCGGCGCTGCGAGGTGCCGTTGCTGCAGGAAACCCATCGCTGGTGTATGAATTGTTAGATGCTTATTGTTTACACCACAATCTTTTTTTATCCAGTAACCACATCAATAAAATAACTGAATACTATGCTCAATATGGTCATACTTTCTTACTTACCAATAACACTGTTAGGATCAATGCAGCGCTAGGGTATTTTACTAGCGGGCGCTTAACGGAGTTTGTTGACTGTTCAGTTGGGAATCCTTCCTTGGCGCAAGAAATATTTAAGGCTATTAAAAAGCGCATTGCACAATCGCCTGATCACGGCTTGAAACTTCAAATTTTATACAACTCGTTGGCACATCCTTTTTTTATTTTCCGATGGTTATCGGCAAGTGTTCAATGTGGAAAATTGAAAAAAATGAGCAACCTGTTAGTGAAACATCAATTACTGACTGAGGATCCAGAAGAAAAAGAATGGTACCAAACCAACAGTCGAACCTTTGCACAAGTGATGCAACGATATTCTGGCATGTGTTTGGATCAAGCCAGCATCTTCGAAGCCAGCCAATTTTTAGTGATCAGTCACGCTATTTTGCCTGAAGGTATTGCTCAGATCATTGCCAGTTATTTGATTGTCACTCATGCGGTTGAATCAACAGACATTGCGCTATCACAAAAAAATATGATGCTCTGTAGACAACTTAATTACAGTGCAATGTTAATTGATCAGTGGCTGGCTAGTGAGACGAATTCACTTCCTGAGCGAATGACTGACTTGCTTGATACAGCCAGGCTGTTGGATCAAGCCTCATGGAAATGTTATGGATTTTTTTCTGATAAAAAAACTTATCAAAAGGTACGCAAACTTTGTGCAACAGCCAGTCAAAATTCTGTTGAGGCATTTGCAACCCAACTGGCGGCAATCCCTGGCATAAGTTCAACATCTTGGTTAGCAGTTTGTCTGACGTTTTGTTATGAACAACTTGCTGCTGAGCAAATACAATGCAAGAAGCATAATCCTAGGTAATGACATGGAATGTAGATATTTTTGGCAACTTGTTTTAGCATGAATCAATATTTTTATAATCAATAACAATAAAAGGAAATAACTATGTTTGCAGAGACTGTTCAATCAGACGATAAAATGCAGGGGGTTGATACCGCTGAGATTTCCTCATCATATGTAACACAATTGAATCAGGCGTTGGATAACTTTAGATCGGCGCTTACAGACTATGAGTCGATGCGTTCGAATGCAGAAGATGATGCTGATGTGGAAGCTTGGAAAAGCGTGAAGGAAACCGATGAAAAAGGTAATGCTGAGCAAGGTGAAGCTGGGGAAAAGGAAAACATAACGGAAACCGATGGAAGAGATGATGCTGGGCATGAAGTTAGGGGAGACATGACGGAAACCGGTCAAGAAGATGCTAATGAGTCGGATGAAGAAGACGACAATTGGGGCATGATGGAAATTGAAGATGGTGTTGCTGTGCTTGATGCTGGGAACACGAGGGATCAACTTTCAAGTGAGTTGGATAATATTTTACAACAGTATGAATCTCTTTTAACTCTACTCCAGCGTGATCCGAAAAGTGGGATTTTCACGATTCCTCCAAAGGAGATTACCGTGGTAATAACAAAAGTGCAGGAGTTAGCAGATAAAATAACCAGTTTTCAAACTGATCAGACTGACAGCGAATTATCAAAAACAATAATAGAAATGGGGCTGTCAGTCTCACAATGTTTAAGTGCTCTAGCTAAGCGCTGTGCGATCATTTGTTTTCAACTTAATTTAATGAGCGAAGTTGTAGAAAAATGTGATTCACATTGTCGTGAGGTAAACCAACTTAATAATGAAAAGGCGTTGGAACCAGTTTCATCGAGTAAAGCAGAGGCCATTCCAGTCGCGTCAAGCAGTATATCTGAAATAGTTACGGCTACTTGTAAAGCCGTAGAAGCAATAGTGGACGATAATATTTTACAGGAGCAGACCGCGCGTCAATCACAGCTGCAATTTTATCTATTACATGGTCAAGAGCGTATTTGTATGGTGATAGAACAGTTGAGAGCTGAGATTCTTTATAAGAGAGACGAAGCAATAAATCCGAGTAACGCCTTGGAAAGAAAAATACGTGAGATATTTGAGAAATTAAGCAATTTTGACAGTAAAGTTATCGAACAGTGTGGAGAGAACTATAAACGTGATACTCAGGCTGTATGGAAGCGGTTCACACAGGTTGATAGCGAAAAAGAAAGCGCCAATGCTAAGAAGTGGGTAGACTCAATAACGACAGAGATATTAAGTGTGTTAGGTAACGACGATGAGTATAAGTTAGAACCTGACACGATTGATTGTATAAATAAAACAGTGACTTCTAGTGTGCTGAGTTTAGCGGATAATGCTATGAAACCTGCCACAAAAAAAACCGCATTAATTGATTTTCAGCATTGGTTTGAACAGAAATTTAAGAGTGATGAAGGGATCTTGGACCAGGAAATTGAGTTTATACAGAGTAGTTGGCAATCACTTGAGCAAACAGACTTCACAAGGCACGTAGTGGGCGCAGAGGCTCAACATTTACCGAGAAGCTCTGTGCTTGAAGAACAAGTTATTTCTAACTCATGGTTAATAAGCGTCGAACAAATGATAAAAAACCTTATTGAGGACACTGAAGTAAATGCTCTGGTTGAACTACCAATACAGATAAAATCATATTTGGAGAAGTTGTATGCACTCAATATCGGACAGCAAAAAAAAGCGCAAGTGATCGCTCAACTTATAGGTAAACTGCCTTCATTGTTGAATTCTGAATTGAATTCTGATGAGAGTTTAGAGAAGATTATTGGAAGTATTATTGAAAAAATTTTTGAATTTGCTTCTAAAGATCCAATAAGGACTGTTGACGATGGTGACTTGAAAATATTACCATCACCAATAGCAAGACCTAGCACATTGGATCTGCTGTTAAATTTAGAACAGCGGAGCAGCGATTCCAACCTTGCTGTGGCTGGGAAGGTCAATCCTCCGATTTCTGCATCTGCTATGGCTGATAGAGCAGATAAGCTCTACATGGCTGCGGAACCTACAACTGTTACCGCCAGCTCCAGTAGTATGTCGGGGAATCAATCATCGCAAGTTAACTCTCCCCAAGAGTTGGTAGCGCAGACAATAGTCCAATTGGAACACAGCGTGGCACAAGGTGGCGGTGGCATATCGGGGATAATAAAAGGCTTTAATAAAAATTTACAAGACTGTGAAAGTATTACTGCGGCGCTGAAAAAAAACTTAGCATGTGAGATTGAGCAAAAGTTAATTGAACTGAAAAATTTTTTGGTTGATGGAAACGAGGTTGATATAGCTATCACTCTGCTTACAACCATGAATAGCGCTTTGCAGCAAGAGGCTGATTTTATTGCTGCAAGTAAGTCCCATCACAAACGACCCCTAAATGCTGACTCTAAAAGTGAAAGTAGTGGTAAATGTCAGAGAAAAAACTCCTCTAAGTTGTTTTCTCATGATTCACCTACTAGCCCAACAGGCGATTCTGCTAAGCCAATGGAAACAGAGATAGTAAATACTACGAGTCAATCAGTAGGCTAATAACAACAATGAACAACACAATAAGTATTCGTACAACCAAAAGGTTGTGCGAGTACTCACACCTCACTAAAAACTCTTGAGTAAAAAATATTCTTAATGATTCACCAAAATTTTAAACCTTGGGAAAAAGCCAGCTTTAAGTACAGATTAGACGAAAATTGTGCTGAATAGTTACAAAAAATCTAACAGTGTTCTGTTTAAAGGAAATGTGCGTACGATCTCTCGAATTGTTATTTGTGTTTATGCATTTGATGCTCGAACGTTGAGAATTGGACAGCCAAAATTTGAGTAAGCCCCCCGTCCGACCCCAGTCAAGATAAATCGAGCAAGGATAAAAAAATTAAAATCACGAAGTTTAACCGATTAAATAATCATCACTTTGATTAACTAAAATTCAGTATACTGTCCCCCGAATTGCGATTAAATAATTATCATTTTGATTAACTAAAATTCAGTATACTGTCCCCCGAATTGCCCCGAATTGAATTCCCTACTCGTAGATAGTTCCAAATAGGAAAAAATATGATTATCATGATCTTTTATAGATCATTAGGGGTTTTATTTATGCAAAGAAACGAATCGTTATCTGAGAAAGGGTTATTTGACCAAATCTATGAGGCGGCGTTAGCAAGGGATGAGAAGGTATTGAGTGAATTAAAAGAGCGCGGTGTCTCCATGGATATATCTTACAATGAGGAAACACCGGTGGTGAAACTGGCACAAGAGAGCCAGCTTTTCGCAATCGATCTTTTATTAAACTATGGTGCTGATGTTCATTCAGCCATCTTCTATGTCGCACAACAAGCCTCAGCAACGAAAGTTGATACTATCATCAACTGGGTTACTGAAAAAATCACGGAAGACTGTAAGGATGATGAGGACTATGCTGGCCGTGTGGATGCAGGCAGAGGTGGCTTTATGTTGGCACCTGTGAGTGAGGCTACCCAAGAGATGATAACAATGCTGGTTACTCTGACACCTTCAGACTCTCAGAACCAGCGTTATATGCTATTTGCACTAGCAGCTAAAGGGGAGCAACGACAACTTTTAACCCAGTTGAGTATCCATCTCAGTCTGGCAAATATTGAAGCCGTATTAAATGGATTGAAGTTTGATCAATGCGAAAAGGTGCTGGTGTCCATTGTCGATCGTGTGAAGACGCTATGGAATGCTCAGCATGATTTTAATCTTGATAGAATGGTTGAATTGCTCAAGCAAATGATTGAAGTTGATCGTTCACTTAAATTAAGAGACTGGTTTGCTTCATCCTCATCCTCATCCCCTATAGATTGTATTAACCAACTTTGTAAGATGGCAACACTGGATCGTATAGAATCATCGGCCTTTCTTGAGCAATTAAAAAATGTTGACAACATTGAATCGCTCCAATGGACATGGTTTTTCATTCAGCTTATTAGTGTCAATGGATTTTTGGACCCAGATGAAGTGATCACGGATCCCAACCACGCGAGTGAGGCTGCATCGTCGCTGAACAGACCTGGATAAGGCTACCCAAGTGGCCAGCCTGATCAAATTACCTTATACTATGCGCACTTTTAATAAAGCGCATCATTATCATCATGGCAGAGCAATCAGCACCGGTAAGCAAACAAGGGTTTCAAAGCAACTACGAATCCAAACAACCGGATGCACAAGGCTATGTGGCATATACCGATACGGAAAACCAAGTCTGGCGGTTATTGTACGAGCGGCAAATAACCGTTTTGCCAGAGCACGCTTGTCAGGAACACATCGATGGGGTGGAGCGTTTGCAATTGACTGCCGATTGCATTCCGCAATTGCCAGAAGTGAATCGGATTTTGCAACCGCTCACCGGTTGGTGCGTCAGTCCAGTAAAAGCGTTGATTTCTGCCAAAGAATTTTTTACGCTGTTAGCCAATCGTTGTTTCCCCGCAGCTACGTTTATTCGCCGGATGGAAGAATTGGACTATGTTAAAGAACCGGATATTTTTCATGAATTGTTTGGCCATGCCCCTCTGTTAACTCAACCAGTGTACGCCGATTTCATGCAAAGCTATGGTCAACAAGCGTTGGCGATGGATAAAACCCATTGGCCTTTGTTGCTACGGTTGTTTTGGTTCACGGTTGAATTCGGTTTAATTATCACCGCGCAGGGATTGCGGGCTTACGGCGGTGGCATTTTATCGTCTAAAGAAGAAACCATCTATTCGGTGGAAAGTGAACTCCCACAACGGATTTTATTTCATCCCTTATTGGCTTTTCGTACACCGTATCGTATTGATATGTTGCAACCGGTGTATTACGTGATCAACGATTACCAACAATTGTTTGATTGTGCCACGTTTGATTTGGTTAGATTCATGCAGCAAGCTCATGAATTAGGTGAATTTTCCCCCTTATTCCCGGTGGAACCCAACAATCCCAACATTAGAATTTTTGCTTGTTAACTTGATGCCAGCGAGATTCAAATTCAAACCGGGGTGGGTATTGATTGCGTAACTGTGTGAAAGCTTGACCAACGTCACCGGCATGTTCAATAGATGTGCGCATGCGTTGCATGTCTTGGCGAGGATCGTAACAAGCCAACACAAAATCTTCCCAACAAGAAAACAATTGTGGATCCACCGTAACCGCTGGTTGTGGATATGTTGGGGTTGTCATTTGCATCGGTTGTCCCAACCAATTCATTATCGCTTGATAGACCATATGACTGGCACGCCATTTAGCGGTGATGGCATGACCGGCAATGTGGGGAGTGCACAGTGTGGCTTGTTGCATTACGGCTAAATCAATCGCCGGTTCATGTTCATACACATCAAGGCATAGATGGATGTGATTTCCTGAGGTGAGTAACGCTTGCGTATCCACCACCGCACCACGTCCAGCATTGAGCAGGACGCAACCAGGTTTTAATTTTGTCAAAAACGTTTGATCAATCAAATGATACGTAGGGTAGGGGTTGTTTGCCGATGTTAACGGTGTGTGCAAACAAATTAAATCGGCTTGAATCAAGTCGGCCCATGAGGTGGAAATAAAATCAGGTTCGATTTTTGCCCGCGGAGGGTCATGCAATAACACAGTAAATCCCAGCATTTGCAAATGCGTCGCCACTCGTTGTCCCACTTGTCCAACGCCAACCACCACAGCAGTCAATCCATTTCCTACCAGCAATTGCTGTTGACGCAACGCGGCAATGCTACACAACACGTATTCAGCCACCGCGTTGGCATTGCATCCCACTGCGGCGTACCAAGAAATGTGTTGGTTGGCCAACCACGCTTTATCCAAATGATCACTGCCACTGGTCGCTGTTGCGACAAATCGTACGTTACTATTGGCCAGTAAAGTTGCGTTGACCGGTAACACGGAACGTACGATCAAAACATCGGTGTGGCGTAATTGGGCCGAGGTGATGGCAGAAGCGGGCAATTGAATCAAATCAAACGCTGGATCATTGAAGTAACAATCAAGTCCTAGAATCTGTTGATCGGCGACAATTTGCCAACGAGGCATGAGTCAAAACCCGACCAATTGGCTGATAAATTTACTTAAAAAATAAACCGGTGGAATGAGTAAATATTTGAGCAAGCCGGTAACCAATAATACCAATAAAATTAAAAAGCCAAACGGTTCAATTTTATTGTAAAGGTAGGCATAGCGCGCTGGCAGTAAATGACTGATCACTCGACTGCCATCCAATGGTGGAATCGGTAATAAATTCAACACCATCAGTACTAGGTTGATCAAGACGCCTGCATGGCCGGCGTAGACCATGAACAGCGCAAATGAATGGATTTGCGGATCCCATGCCACCCCCAGTCTGGCAATCACTGCCCAAGCAATCGCCATCAAAAAATTTGCCAAGGGTCCGGCAGCAGCCACATAAATCATTTGCCGTTGACTTCGCAAATTATGAGCATTGACTGGCACTGGTTTGGCCCAGCCAAAGGTGAATTGAAATTGGCTGATGATCAATATCAAAATCGGCAACAACACGGTGCCCAACCAATCGATGTGTCTGAGTGGGTTGAGAGTTAGTCGTCCCAACAACTTCGCGGTAGGATCTCCCAACCGATATGCCACCCATCCATGCGCAACTTCATGCAAAGTGATGGCAAATAAAATGGGCAGCAGCCAAATAACAATTTGTTGAATGATAGATAGTTCGCTCATTACCTTTGGGTTCACATAAGAATCAATGGCATGCTATTCTACCAGCTATTAATCAATAGGCCAGATGAAGATGCTCGCTCAACAGTCATTACACATAACGACTCAAGGACGTGGCTGTTATGCCATAACCGATCAGCTACAGCAGCAAGTTACCCAAGCGAGTATAACGCAAGGGTTGGTGCATGTATTTGTTCAACATACCAGCGCTTCGCTTATCTTGTGTGAAAATGCCGACCCGCAAGTACAATTGGATTTGGATGGTTTTTTGGCTGATCTTATTGTCGATGGTGATCCCAGATTCAAACATGTGGCTGAGGGCAGTGATGATATGCCTGCGCACATTCGCAGCATTCTTACCGGCAATGATTTAACCGTTCCAATTGCCGATCACCGCTTAGCGCTGGGTGTTTGGCAGGGTGTTTATTTATATGAGCATCGTACTGCGCCACAACAGCGGCATTTGTTGTTAACTCTGATGCAGTGATGCCAATTGGCATGTTTATTTCAATCAATCGTATCCATTCACCAACAGTTTAAATCTTGGGGAAAAACTAGCTTTTCGCTGAACGGTGGCGAATAGTTACAATCAATCACCCTCAACTGCATCAGGTCTGTGTATCCTTCGTCTCACCTTTCATGCCACCGCGACAGTGAGGAGACGCGGGTGCTTCCATTCGTTGTTGCCATTCAGCCACAGTGTATACATGCAAGGCAAGCGCATGAATTTGCGTCAACTCGGCGGTTAACACTTTATAAACCTGTTGATGGCGTTTGACCGGTGATAAGCCAGCAAATTGATCGGCAACCAAAATCACTTTGAAATGCGATTGGCTGCCGGCTGGTACATTGTGTTGATTACTTTCATTGATCACTTCTAGATGGGTGGGGTGAAAAGCACTGGTTAAGGTTTGCTGAATACGATGGTGGATGGTCATTAAACTTACTCAATCAATTTGCAGTGAACTACCAATTGTAAATCAATTGGAACGATTTATAATCCTAGCATGGTTGGATTGAAGGGGAAATGACACGGTGCGTGAACATGGTTTTACGGTGATTGAGTTGATGGTGGTGGTGGCGATTTTAGGGGTGTTAGCCACCTTAGCGATTCCAACTTATCAGGATTACGCGATTCGCTCCAAGGTTAGCGAAATTTTACAAATTGCTGCACGTGATAAAACGGCGATTGCCGAATATTATTTAATCCATGGGACAATGCCGCAATCGGCGCAACAAGCAGGTTTGGATTTAGTTGGATCGGCGCAATTGAGTCCTTATATTGGTCAAGCGTCTTATCAAGCGACGGGAGATCATCAAGCCGCTTTAGTTTATGAAGTGAGTGATCAATTGGCGCAAGGTGTGTCTGGCGCACTGATCTTAACGGCCAAAGCACTGCTCAGTAATGACATTGCCCAAGGTATTTTATGGGAGTGCGGAGGCACGCTACCTCCTAAATTATTACCGGCTTCTTGCCGCAATGATGACTTGTAACATGCAGCCTGGATTGATTGCTGGTGTTGATGAGGTGGGACGAGGACCGTTGGCCGGTGATGTGTTTGCTTGCGCGGTGATTTTGCCCGATGAACATCCCATTATCGGTTTAACCGATTCTAAGAAATTATCGGCCAGTCGTCGACAAACATTGGCAGAACAAATTCATCAGCACGCTTTGAGTTTGGCTATTGGCCGTGCCAGTGTGGCAGAAATTGATGCAATGAACATTCATCATGCTACCTTACTGGCGATGCAGCGCGCGGTATTGGGTTTGAACAAGGTCCCCCAACAGGTATGGGTGGATGGGCGTCACTGCCCCAAGTTACCTTATCCAACCACCGCGATCATTCAAGGGGATCAAAACAAACCGGTGATTAGCGCTGCCAGTATTGTGGCTAAAGTCACCCGCGATGCATACATGCAACAATTGGATCAACAATACCCAGGGTATGGGTTGGCGCAACACAAAGGTTACCCCACGGCCCAGCATGTACAGGCCTTAACTCAATTAGGCGTTAGCCCGATTCATCGACGTTCTTTTGCACCGGTGAAACAACTGCTGACGATGGCGTCATAGAGAAATGAGTGTTAGCAATTCGGGGGACAGCAATTCGGGGGACAGTATACTTAATTCCCGAATTTGGGGAGTAGTATATTTCATTCCCCGGGAATTGGGGGAACAGAAATCAAATTAGAGAATTACACAGTCGCCCCATTCAAATTGCTCCCCTGAGCCGGCTCTATTACAATGCGGGCAGTTTTGAGAGGAATTAGCCATTTATGAACGCAGAATTTATTCATTTGCAAGTGCACTCGGATTATTCCTTGGTAGACAGTATTATCTCTGTGCCACAAGTGGTGGAAGCGGCCAAACAGCAACAAATGCCAGCCATTGCTTTGACTGATCAAATGAATTTGTTTGCCACGATTAAATTTTACCAAGCTGCCATTGCCCAGGGGATCAAACCAATCCTAGGATGCGATGTATGGATGCCATCGCCATTTGATCAAAGGTCATTGTGCAAATTGACCTTGCTCAGCCAAACCCCACAAGGGTATCAACGGTTGTTGCAATTGATTTCGCAAGCGTATACCGCCGCTAAACAGCGGCAAATGCCAGTGATTGAGCGTGCTTGGCTGACTGATAACAATGCCGGATTATTGGTCTTGTCGGGTGCTCAGTATGGTGACGTGGGTCAGGCACTATTGCAAAATAAACCAGTACAAGCCAATGAATTGGCGCAAGCTTGGCAACAGGATTTTCCTGATCGCTTTTATCTGCAACTGCAGCGCATCGGCCAGTCGGATGAAGAGTCCTACATACAACAAGTGTTGCAATTGGCCAGTCAATTAGAGTTACCTGTGGTAGCGACCAATGCGGTATGCTTTTTACAGCCAGAGGATTATGATGCGCATGAGGCGCGTGTGTGTATTCATCAAGGTTCTATGTTGGCCGATCCTCATCGGCCTCGGCAGCATACCTCGCAACAGTTTTTGCGCAGTGGGCAACAGATGGCACAATTGTTTGCTGATATTCCTGAAGCGCTTGCTAACAGTGTCGAAATCGCTAAACGTTGCAGCACGCCATTGAGCTTGGGCAACATACATTTGCCTAATTTTCCACTGCCTGAAAATACCACGGTTACTGAGCATTTAATCCAATTGGCGCAAGCTGGATTAACCCAACGCTTACAAACCCTATACCCTGATAAAGTACAACGCACGCAGCAACAACCTTCCTATGAGCAGCGGTTGATCATGGAATTGGAGATCATCAATCAAATGGGGTTTGCCGGTTATTTTTTAATCGTCGCCGATTTTATCCAGTGGGCGAAACAGCAGCAAATTCCAGTAGGACCGGGCCGTGGTTCAGGCGCCGGCTCTCTGGTGGCTTATGCATTGCAAATTACTGATTTGGATCCGTTGACTTACGATTTATTGTTTGAGCGATTTCTCAATCCAGAGCGGGTATCGATGCCAGATTTTGATATCGATTTTTGCATGATTGGTCGTGATCAAGTGATTGAATACGTTGCCGATAAATATGGACGCGACAGTGTGGCACAAATCATTACTTATGGTTCAATGGCAGCACGTGCGGTGGTGCGGGATGTTGGACGAGTGTTGGGACATGGTTATGGGTTCGTCGATAAAATTGCCAAAGTAATTCCATTTGAAATCGGCATGACATTGACCAAAGCTCTGCAGCAAGAAGAACTGTTACGCCAGCGCTATGAACAAGAAGAAGAGGTGACCGCCTTATTGGATTTGGCGTTGAAATTGGAAGGCTTGGTGCGTAATGTTGGGAAACATGCCGGAGGTGTGGTGATTGCCCCTTCCGCTTTAACCAATTTTGTTCCTTTGTATTGTGAAGCCGGTGAGTCCAGTTGGGTGACCCAATTTGATAAAGACGATGTCGAAACAGTCGGCTTGGTCAAGTTTGATTTTTTAGGCTTGCGTACTTTAACCATCATTCAATGGA
>WLWG01002438.1_pt1 | contig 14178 bp, 9 predicted proteins | sample 6712871 | NCBI WGS metagenome assembly WLWG01 (sample SAMN12718693, study PRJNA515312) | sponge metagenome | isolation source: marine sponge | host: Mycale hentscheli | place: New Zealand: South Island, Marlborough, Capsize Point | collected 2003-05-01 | reverse complement strand
GGACTTCCGGGTACTGGCGAGGAAAAGAAGAAGGCAGTATTAGATGCAGTCGCTCAGGTTTATGACGAATACATCGCTCCGATTGACATTTCTAAGATTCCGAATTTTATCGAGCCTGTGATTGACAACGGCGCTAAGCAGCTTTTGTTGGCTGTGGCTGACGGTCTAATCGACGCGCTTGTTGCTCTGTTCAATGAAAATGGGTGGCCGGAAAACTCACCGTACGTTAAATAGTGGAATTTAGACATGGCCTTAATTTTAGGTTTAAATAACAACATTGTTTACTTTGGCCCTCGGGACAATCCAAAGTGCCAGCGTTGGTGGGCGGAGCGTGGCTTGATCCACATGGAAGATGCTCGCGACAACAGTTACATAACTCTCAACATTCGAGAATTCCTAGAGCGTTTGCAAGGTGTAAACGATATGATTGGGAATAGCAAAACAGCGGCAGTTAACGATGGTTTTGCGCATAGTGATGAGATTGGTCGTCAGCAGAAGTTTATAGAGGAAGCGGTTGAGCTTGTTAAAGTTGCTAAGGAACAAGGCGAAGCAGGCTCAAAAGACGCTGTCAAAGATGCCAAACGAAGGCGATCTAAAACGATTGTCATGCCGGGTTCCACGACATTTTAGGGAGAGCAAGGATGCTGTCAGGAAAAGAATCTTTTAAGGTAGGTTTTCTTTCTCGTTGTATCGAAGAAGGCATTAGTAACGAAGAAGCTTTGCAAAGGATTAAAGTTGCTTCTGATGCTGTAGGTGCGCTAGAAAAACAGGCCGGTATCTATGATGTAGGGAAGGACATTGGAGGATTTGCCTCTGGTTTGCTTTCTCCCATCGTAGGTCAAGCGGCAGGTCTTGCTAAGAATATAGGTATATTCGGACCCCCTGCTCTTGGTGCAGGTGCCGGTTATTTACATTCCAAGCTGACCGACGTAGACGAAGAAGATGTCGAAGACATCAAGAAAGAAGAGTTGATTGACGAGTATCGTCGTCAAGCCGAACGTTTACGTCAGTCAAAAGCTTTGAGGTCCTATAAGAAAAACAAGAAGAAGACTACTGATATTTACTTATAGGTAGATAATGCCAAATCAGTTAATCAAGTTCATAAACCAAACTGACGGTGGAGATCGCGGTAAGGTTTACTGGGGTCGGGCCGACAAAGACGGCCTTCCCTTTCGAGGCGAAAAACCTCCGCTGATGCGGGAAGAAGAGTTTCAAGATCGCCTTGTTAAAGTGGCAGACCCTAAAAACGCTACTTTTTACACAGGTAACCAAGAAGATAACGATAAATACTTGTCTGTTATGGACGGAGTATCTAACGGTTGGTTTCATCTTGTATTTATAGAGCGTTGGCGAGAAGATAAAGATAAGCACCACCACATCTACATGGAGTGGTTAGAGTACTATTTAGAGGATGGTAAACCAGCCAGGGCAATGAGTTTTGGCGGAGGACAATAAGGCATGGACCCTAAACAACTTGCTAAGTATGCTGCGAGTAAGCAGGCATTTTCTGTATCGGACGCTCAATCTCAACTTAAACGTCAGCTTGCCCAGGAAGGTATGCGAGACATTTTAAGTACAGCTTTGTTGGGGGCGGGGATTGCCGGGTCGTTACGTGGTGGTCAGGGTTTGCTAAACATGCTGACTAGAAATAACGCGCCTTTGAGAACTCGGTCTGGTGTTTCTCCTCTTGAAATCCCTGTTCCTAGGGAGGACGAAGACGACGACAAGGAAGCTAAAGATAACCAGGCAGACGATCCGCACGCTGACGGGTCTGACCCTTATCGGTGGGTTTACAGAGGAAAGGGTGATGGTAGCGACCCTGAAAACTGGGAATACTTACCTCCGCAAAAGAAGAAAAAGCAGAAAAAAGAAGCTGGCCAGCGTGGTTTGTGGGACAACGTTCATGCCAAGCGAAAGCGTGGTGAGAAGCCTGCTAAGAAGGGCGATAAAGATTATCCGGATTCGAAGTCTTGGAAAAAAGTCACGAAAGAGTCTGCGCAAAAAGAAGCTAAGGATTTACAGCAGATAAAGTCGGTAAAACCCGGCAAGGGCGTTAATTCTTTGCAAGACAGGGATGTTGCTAGGCGGGGGTATGGCAAGGATTTGTTGAGGCAGCAGCTAGGAATTGAAGGACGCCCGACGCCCTCTACGTATCAAGGGACAAACCGCAAGCTGGCTTTTGAGCTGGCTCCGGTGGCTCCACCCGTATCTGCTACAGGACAGCGTGCTCGGTTTGGCAGTCCTGGTGATTTAAACAAGCAAGGGTTTGCCCCCGTTCCTGATAGTGTCACCAAGAAAGATTCTCTTTGGTGGTACATGCCTTCCATGCTTGCTGCTGGTTTAGGCGGTGGCTATGGAGGCTGGAAGCTTGTAGACAAGATTATGGACTCTCGCCGTCAAACAGAGGTACAGGACGAGCTTGAGGCAGCAAAGGCAGACTACGAAGATGCTTTGCAGTCCCATCTAAAAGCGGGGTCGGATTCAGAGATTGGCAATGCTTTAGACTCCCTTTACGACAAGATGGAAAAGGTTTCTTTTTCTTTAACGCCTAGTGCAAATACTATGGGCAGTCTTGGGGGCGCGTATGCTACTTATGCTATTCCTAGTGCTTTGCTGGGTTACTTGGTTGTTAAAAACCTGACGGACAAGGGAAGCAAGCGTAAGGTACTTCAGAAAGCACAGGAAAACCGGGCCGCTAGGCGTCAGAAGTCTCGGCCATCCGAGTTGTACGCTATACCTGACCCTGTTGAAGAACTAGATGAGGAGTAAGACATGGCGAGGTCGATTAATCTCTTAACTCCGTCGCCTTCGTCTTTGATATCTCCGCAACAGCCGATTCTGGAACCAGAGCAAGAGCGCCGCAAGCTGGGAGACGTAGCTGCGACGCGTTCTAGCGTTTACAACCGTGTTCTAGATACCGTTAGGAATCTTGAGCCGGTAGCTAACGCTAATTACACGCTTTCCCTCTCTGATGTTGACTATCAAGATTCGGACAAGGTTTCTCTAAAAGACCAGAAGGCCGCTCTGTTGGGCGGTCAAACACGTGGTCGTCGTATGCGCGGAACCTGGCAGTTGATTGATAACGCTACTGGCGAGGTCAAGGACAGTAAGCGCACTGTGCTAATGACAGTGCCTCATCTGACTGAGCGAGGTACTTACATCCACAAAGGAAACGAGTATGCGCTAAAGAATCAACAGCGATTGCGTCCTGGTGTTTTTACACGTCTTAGAGACAACGGAGAGGTAGAGGCTCATGCGAACATTCTTCCGGGTAAAGGACTTTCTCATCGGTACTACCTCAACCCGGAAACAGGCGTCTTCTATATGCGAGCGGGGCAGGCGAAGATTCCGCTCATGCCTTTACTCAATGCGCTGGGAGCGAACTCGGAGCAATTACGCGAGACGTGGGGCAACAAGATCTACGCGGCGAACTTTTCGAAGGACGAAGCGTCCTCCCGAGAGAAGCTAAAGCAAAAGTTTTTGAACAAAAAAGACTTGGAAGCGCACGACAACAACGCAAGGGAGGCGTTAGTAGCTAAATTTAAAAAGATGGAGCTCGATCCGGAGGTTATGCTTCGGACTTTAGGGAAGCCCTACAAAGGGCTAGAGCTAGACGCGGTTTTGGACATTACTAAGAAGTTGATTGGTGTGTCTAAAGGCGAGCAAGAGGTAGACAACCGAGACGACATGACTTTTCAAAAGTTTATGGGTCCGGAAGACCTGTTCGCCGAGCGCATTGCTAAAGACTACGGCGGTACTCGTCGTGAGCTGTTGTATAAGCTTACCCGCAAAGGAAACCTGAGTTCTCTTCCTTCGTCTGCGTTAAAGAAGCAGATAGAATCTACGCTGCTTACGTCTGGGCTAGGGCAGCCGCTTGAGGAGATAAACCCTGCGGAAATTTACGACAAGGTCTATTCCGTTACTCGTATGGGCGAGGGAGGTATACCCAGCTCAGATGCGATACCGGAGGAAGCTCGTGACGTTCAGCCTAGTCAGCTTGGTTTTGTAGATTTTCTTCGCACCCCAGAGTCTGGTCGTACTGGCGTAGACCTTTTCGTAGCCAGGAACGCTATGAAAGGTAAGGATGGCAAGCTGTACGCTCAGTTTTTTGATCCTAAGTCTAACCGCAAGGTTTGGAGAAATCCGGACGCAGTTGCTCGAATGACCATTGCTTTCCCCGATGCTATGGATTCGGAGAACAGTCGTGTGCCTGCAATGCGCGGGGGCAAGGTTATCTGGGCAGACAAGAAGAATGTGGACCTCGTACTTCCTGCGATGGAGGATGCGTTAAGTCCTCTGGCAAACATTATTCCTATGAAAAGCATGGTCAAAGGTCAGCGGCTTGTGATGGCAAGTCGAATGTCCACCCAGGCGTTGCCTATTGTAGGTGCTGAGGCACCCTTAGTTCAGTCGGCGGTTCCTGGTACGCAGGGCACTCGTAGTTATGAGGATGAGTACAGTGACAAGCTTGGTAGCTTGTATGCCAAGCAAGGCGGAAAAGTTACCCGCGTAGGAAAAGACGGTATTTCTGTTCGCTATGCGGACGGTACGGAAGACAAGCTAGAGCTTTACAACAACTTTCCGTTTAATCGAAAAACATTTCTGCATCAGACACCTACGGTTGAGCCAGGCATGCTGTTTAAGCCGGGTCAGCTTCTAGCTAAGTCCAACTTTACGGATAAATCTGGAGCTTCTGCTTTAGGTACAAATGCGCGAACTGCTTACTTGGCTTGGGAAGGCAAAAACTTTGAGGATGCAATTGTAATCTCGGAAGGCTACGCCAAAAGAATGTCTTCCGAGCATATGTATCAATACGACTTGGAGGAGGACAAAAAGACAACTACTGGGAAGAAAAAATACATTAGTTTGTTCCCTGGAAAATACACCAAAGAGAATTTAGCTCGTTACAACGACAATGGTGTGATAAAGCCTGGCACAGTTGTGAACGACGGAGATCCTTTGATTTTAGCTGTAAAGCAAAGAGAAGGGACTCACCATAAAGTACATAAGAAAGGACAGTCAGGATATGCCGACGCAAGTGTCATATGGGATCATCACGATCCCGGGATTGTTACCGATGTTGTCTTGGGGAAGAAAGGGCCGATTGTCGTTACCAAAACAGTCAGCTCTATGCATATTGGAGACAAGTTGTCCGGACGGTACGGCGACAAAGGCGTCATTGCTGACGTCATCCCAGACAATAAAATGCCGCACGATGCAGACGGTAAGCCCTATGAAGTCTTACTCAACCCGCTAGGCATTATTAGCCGTACTAACCCGGCCCAAATGGCGGAGTTGTACTTAGGTAAGATTGCCGCAAAGAACGGCAAGCCGATCAAAGTGCAAGATTTTGACACGAAAAAGGACATGTCAGCTTGGGTGCAAGAGCAACTCTCTCGCGAGGGACTTTCGGACCTTGACGATATTTATGACCCGACAAGGGACAAGAAGATTAAGCAGATTGCGACGGGTAGTCGCTTCTTTATGAAACTCCACCACACTGCCGAGGGCAAAGGTCAAGCTAGAGGTAGCGGCGCTTACTCTATGGACGATGCTCCTGCAAAGGGGGGCAAGAGCGGGTCTAAGCGAGTTGCTTTGTTGGACACGAATGCTTTGCTTTCTCACGGTGCTACTGAGAATCTTCGAGACGTAGGTGCTGTCCGTGGGCAGCGTAGCGAGGATTACTGGTTGCAGTTCATGTCGGGATACAACCCTAAAGATCCTAAAGTGCCTTTGGTGTACAAGAAGTTTGTTAACCAGCTACAAGCTGCAGGAGTAAACGTCAAAAGGTCTGGTACGCAAACAAACATCATGGCGTTGACTGACGCAGATGTCGATAAGCTTGCGGGTAAACGGGAACTTAAGAACTCTTCTGGCGTTGAGTGGGGTAAAGGTCTAAAGCCTGTCCCTGGTGGTTTGTTTGACCCGCAAATAACCGGCGGCCACTCTGGTAATCAGTGGTCGGCGATAAAGCTTGCGCAGCCTACACCTAATCCTGTGATGGAAGAGCCGATACGTAGACTTCTGGGTCTTACGCGAGCAGGGTTTGAGGATGTACTTGCCCATAAAAAGGATTTGCCAGGGTATGGTACCGGTACTGCGGCAATCGCCAATGCCTTGAAAGCAATAAATGTGGACAAAGGTATTGCATCTGCTCGTGCAGAAATTGCTTCGGGTAAAAAATCAGGAAGAGATAACGCTATTAAAAAGTTAGCTTATCTTAAGAGCGCAAAGAAGCTAAACCTTTCTCCTGAGTCTTGGTTGCTAAAGCGAGCCCCTGTGCTTCCCCCTACATTCCGGCCTGTTACTGTAATGGGTAGTAACGAGATGCCGTTGATTAGTGATTCTAACTTTCTTTATAAAGAGCTTTTTGAAGCCAACCAAAACCTGGAAGAAATGCGAAAGCTTGTAGGAGAAAAAGGGGCAGGCGAGGAAGAGCTTTCAGTTTACAAAGCTTTTAAAGCCGTAACTGGGTTAGGCGATCCTATTAGCCAGAAATTACAGGACAAGCAAGTTCGCGGGATTTTGAAAGAAGTTTTTGGTACTAGCCCGAAATTTGGTACAGTGCAGCGTAAGCTTATTGCTAGTACCGTAGATAACGTAGGTCGAGCAGTAATCTCTCCTAATCCTAACTTGGATATGGATTCTGTAGGTTTACCGGAAGATAAAGCTTTTGAGGTTTACCAAAAATTTGTTATTCGTCGCCTAAAAAGAAAAGGCATGTCTATTTCTCAGGCGATGAAAGAAATCAAAGAAAAAACACCCAGGGCCCGGGAACTTCTTCTTGAGGAGATGGACGAGCGGCCTGTGATTATAAACCGGGCCCCGGTTCTTCATAAGTTCGGTATATTAGCAATGAAACCTCAGCTAACTAAAGGTCAAACGATGCAGGTTAGTCCTTTGATTGTGAAAGGTTTTAATGCTGATTTTGACGGCGACGCTATGAATTATCACGTTCCGGCTACCGAAGAAGCAAAACGAGAGGCCCTTGAAAGGTTATTGCCTAGCAAAAACTTGTTAAGTCCTGCAGACTTTAAGTCGCCTATGCACACACCTGCTAACGAATATGTGGGCGGTTTGTGGTATGCTACTTCCAAGCGAAGCAAACGACCGAAAAAGATTTTTCGTACGATGAAAGACCTTCGAGCTGCTTACGAGAACGGAGATGTTTCGTTATCTGACGCAGTTCAGGTTTTAGAAAAATAATACAAGTATTAGAATAGTGAGTGTTCCTGCACTTACACAATGGAGTGAAAAATGTCTAACAAGTACGGTAGCGTAAACCCTGTCCTTCTTGGTTTGGCGCTTAAAAATGCCCAAAAATATACGAAGGAAGCATTTGTTGCTGCCGGAGACCCTGCAATGACAGGAGGAGATCCGGCCATGGCGGGCGGCGCACCTCCAATGGACCCTGCTATGGCAGGCGGCGCTCCTCCAATGGACCCTGCAATGATGGACCCCGCAATGATGGACCCCGCAATGGCGGGCGGTGCTCCTCCAATGGACCCTTCAATGATGCAGCCTATCATTGACCAGGCAGTTCAAGCTGCTCTTGCAGCGCAGGGCGGCGGCGGTGCAGGTGCAGGCGGTGGCGCTCCCAAGGCGAAAAAGTTTGATCCCGAAGAAATTGATAGACGACTTTTTGCTATTGATACTAATCTAGCTAAGATAGCTGACGCACTGGGAGTAACTCTTTCTCCTAGTGACGTAGTAACTCCACCTGCGGGCGAGACCGGTCCTACACAGGACATGCCGCCTGCAGAGGAAGCTGCGGGTCCTCAAGGAGCAAGTGCAATTCAGCCTATTTCTCCTCTGGGCGCTGCTTTCCCTAAGCAAGGGTCCGCAGATATGGGCGTAGCAATAGATCCGCCTGAGGCTTATAAAGATTCTGTAGCTTTACAGCAAGAAACAGCTGATAAAGCATCCGCTTGGTTAAAGATGGCATCTTCAAAAAATGCAAGTTGAAATTATCACTAATGGTCTTGGTAGCGAAACAATAGTTGTAGATGCCTCGCAAGTAGTTGTCCGAGGCGATAACGGCTCTCCCGTTCAAATCGCTGCGGAGCAAGGTCCTCCTGGTGTTTTACTTTTGTCTAGCGTAACTGACCCTAACTTTAAAGAAGCATTAAATCAGATCGGTATGGACATTACCGTGATGTGTAAAAAATTGAAAGGATAGAAAATGCCCGAATACCGTTACCCTCAAACTTCTGTTATTGCAATGTCTCGCGGAGAACGTGCGAGGCTGCAGCTTTACTCTAAAAGGCAATTAGAATCTAAAAGCGAAGAGGATGTGGTAGTTGCTAGTGTAGACGATTACGTTTTATCTGAAGACCAGATTAACTCTGGTGTTAAATCCGTAGTTCTTAGCTTTTCGTCTAATGTAGACGAGGTAGCGGTCACAGTAGCAGAGGAACTACTACAGAAATTTATGACTGCTCTAGACCTTTGTGTAGGTCGAGGCGAGCTAACTAAAGAGCAAAGAGAATCTGTTACGGTACTGGCTGCAAAAAAAGAAATTGTGAAAGCTCTTGAAGGTGTTGTAAATGAACCGGGGCCTAAAGGTGAAGAGGGCGTAGACGGCTCCGGTGAGCTTCCGGAGAAGTGGGATTCTGAGCCTGAAAAGGTTGAGAAAAAGAAAGTAGTTAAGAAGAAGACTACTAAGAAAAAGCCTGCTAAAAAGAAGGCCGCCAAGAAAGTCGAAGAGAAAAAAGTCGAAGAGAAGAAGTCCGAAGAAAGCGACGTGTTAGATTCTTTAGAGCAAGATATTAACGATGCTTTCGGTATCTCAGACGACGATGACGAGTAAATAGTACTATTTAGGTGCGCAGCAGGATGCTAAGCTCAACCGTAGGACAACTTTTTGCTAACGAAGCACTCCCGGACGAACTCCGGGATTATGATCGCGTATTGGACAAAAAGGAAATAAAGAGAGTCTTGCGGGAAGTTGCGGTAAAGTACCCGGAGCGTTACCGAGAAATATCTCACGAGCTAAATCAGCTGGGCCGCGAAGCCGCTCAAGAAAGCGGCAGTTTTTCTTTTGGTCTTCGCCACATGGCGAAGTCTAAGGCCGGTAACAAGATAAGAAACCGACTTAAAGCCAAAATTAAAAGCATCTTGCAGACCCCTGATTTGACAGACAAGCGTCGCAACGAATTGCTTGTACGCGCTGCTGGTAGTGAGATGTCTGCGCAGCAAGACGAGATACTTCAAGAGGCCTTGGCGGCAGAAAACCCCTTGGCCCTTCAAGTACTCTCTGGGACTCGAGGTAACAAGATGAACCTGTCAAGTTTGATGGGTAGCGACTTGTTATACGCGGACTCCTCTGACAACCCACTCCCTATCCCTGTTCTTCGTAGCTACTCAGAGGGTCTATCTCCTGCGGAGTACTTTGCGGGGTCTTACGGCGCTCGGAAAGGTATTATTGCTACTAAGTTCGCTACTCAGGACGCGGGTTTTCTCGGTAAACAGCTGAACCAGGTTGCCCACCGTCTTGTTGTGACTGACAAGGATTACGCAGATGAGGGTCAACGAGGTATTCGCCGAGGCATGCCGGTTGATACCGACGACCAGGATAACGAAGGTGCTTTGCTGGCTCAGGACGTAGGTCCCTACAAGCGAAATACAGTAATTACTCCTAAAGTTAGGAGGCACTTAAATCGTCTAGGCCATAAAAAAATCTTAGTGCGTTCGCCGCTGGTTGGCGGGTCTCCTTCCGGCGGCGTTTACGCACGTGATGTTGGCGTTCGTGAGCGGGGCAACTTGCCAGGCAAAGGCGACATGGTAGGTTTGCAGGCCGCTCAAGCTTTAAGCGAGCCGCTTAGTCAGGGTCAGCTTAGCGCGAAGCACAGCGGCGGTGTTGCCGGAGAAGAAAAGGCAGTTAGCGGTTTTCAATACATTAACCAGCTAATCCAGGTTCCAAAAGTATTTAAGGGTGGTGCTGCTCACTCTACAGAGGACGGGACTGTTCAGAGAATAGAGGCGGCACCTGCTGGTGGTTACCTAATAACTATTAACGATAGCCCGCATTATGTAGCTAAAGATTTTGATCTCCGAGTAAAGAAAGGGGATAAGATTGAGGCAGGTGATGTACTTAGCGAAGGGTTCCCTAATCCTTCTTTAGTTACAAAATATAAAGGTGTTGGAGAAGGCCGTCGTTATTTTGTAAACGCATTTCGAGATGCAATGCGTGACGCAGGTTTAGGTGGTCACCGTAGAAACATTGAGTTGCTTTCCCGAGGTTTGATTAATCACGTTAGACTAACAGATGAGTACGGAGAAAATGTTCCCGACGATGTTATTCCTTACTCTACTTTGGAACACCGCTGGAAGCCTCGCGAAGGTTATCGTAAGTCTTCTCCGAAGCAAGCCGTAGGGAAGTATTTAGAACAACCTGTCTTACATTACACGATAGGTACGAAAGTTAGACCTTCGATGCTTAAGAACTTTAAGGAGTTTGGCATCGACGAGGTAGATGTACATGACGAGCCGCCTCCGTTTGAGCCGGAGATGATTCGCGGTATGTACAGTCTCCAGCACGACCCGGACTGGCTAACTCGGTTCTACGGTTCCGGCGTTAAGAAAAGTTTGCTTAGTGCTACCCAGAGGGGCTCTGTTAGCGAAGAGCGGGGTACTAGCTTTGTGCCTAGCATTTCTCGTAGCGTGGACTTTGGTAGAACGCCGAACGCGTTTGTCAGGAAACCAGCTAAACCTTACGAGGTAGAAGAAGTTAGTGAGGGCGTCAAGGTTGCTGCCGGGCCGTACACGGTAGATTCGGGCTCTACGAAGATGAAGCCGCCGACGCCGCAGTCGGCGTGGGACGATATAAGTACTTACAAAGGATTTCAGAAAGGCGATTACAAAGACAAAAACAAAGCGATACGTTTCTCCTTGGAGAAGGCTGACAGGGGCAGGTGGCAGGCAGATCAAATGCAACAGTACCACCAAAATTACGGTACAGAAACGCAACTGCCTGACGGCTCATACCAGTATAAGACGCCACACCCTTATTCTGGCAATATGATGACCGGCACGTACAGTAGTACCGTCAACGGTCAGCACGTTCGGCCCGGTACTGCACCTGCTCCAGCACCTGACACTGACGGAAATAGTCTTTCTGACTATATTCAAGCCCCTGTTCCTGAAGGCGGTTATTACGACCCCGCTTTGCAGCAACCGGCTGCACCTGCCCCGGCTCCTGCGCCGGTATCAAACGACGCGATTGCTGCACCACGTTCTCCGAACAACCTGTCGGGCTCTTATAACCCGTCGAGAGCTGTCCGTTCCTACTCTGGTTCTGATTTTACTCCTCAGCAAAATCTTCCGGGTATGCTTGGCAATCCTATGGGTATGCAGATGGCTTCTCAGATGGGGCCTATGGGTCTAATGGCCGGTGCGAGCCCTCAGGACTTTTGGACTTCGGTTCGCGCTCAGAATACGGACGCACGGCTCGGCGGCTTAAGTAATGCGTTCTATGACGCTTACTCGGGGGGATTAGATTCCTACGCTAGTAGGCAGTATGGCGGATACGAGGACGGTGTTATTAGGGGCAACGAAGGCGGCGTCGGAGGCGTTGCAGGTCCGAGTGATGAGTTTGTTGCTCCTGCTTCTTCCAGTCCTGGTGGCTATCAGTCTGGCACTATGTTGCAGAATACGACCGACGGTCTTGGTTTAAGTACCGCTGAAGGTCAGCGCCAATGGAATGCGATACGCCAAGGTCAAAAAATAAACCGCGCACTAAATAGCGCTGATGAAGCAGCTACCTTTGGGCAGAGAATTGACGCCGGTGTGAGAGGCGCTGCTAGACCAGACAAACCACCAGTGGCTCCGAAGGCTCCCAAGCCTCCTAGCGGGCCAGGTTTGGGTCATCCTGCTCCCAAGCCATCTAGTTGGATGGACGATGCAATCAGTAAGTCAAAACAATTCGCCAATAAAATACCTGGTGTGAACTCTTTAACTAAAGGCACAAAGTTTCTTAAGAACACTGTGGGTAAAGTTCCACTCGTGAAGTATTTAGCAGAGCCTGCAATCTATGGTTATGATATAGCAAGTCAAATGCAGGACGGTAAGACTTTTGGAGAAGCAATGCGTGGAACATCTAACGACGTGTTAGATGAAATGGAAGGATGGCAAGGCTGGTTAACAAACGAGGAGGGCGACGACAACTTTCTTCGTAGCTCGGCCAAACGCTTAGCTGCCCTAGGCATTCACGGATTGACTGGCCCACTTCAGGGGTTGTTGGCTACGGGAGCCGCAGGAGACGCAGTTGCCCAGTCTATGGATCAGTCGGCAGATGTTGGCGTACAAGCCGCGCAGATGCGTCTTCAAAACGGCAACTATGGCGGCGCGGCCATTGATAACCTTCAGGGTTACTCGGACGGAACTAAAGCCAAGGATATTCAAACAGTCGGCGACGGGTTCGGACGTACGTTTACTCAAAGCCCAAAGCAAACCGTAGACGATACGGTTGTTGCGCTTAATAACTTAAACGCATTAAGAGGGGGTCATCAAGTAGAAACCGCAAGGGGTCAGAGCTTAGACGCGGCTGCGAGGCAGAACCGACAAACTGCGTTTCAAGAACTACAAGCAGCTAAATCTCAGATGGATAGCTTGAGACCGCAGCAGACTTATTTGGGCGGCGGCCTAGGCTATGTTCCAGGTACATCTTCGCAAGAATTTTTAGATGCCCAAGCTAAGTTCAATGACCTGGGCGGTCAGCGTGAGTTAGATGCGGTTCAAAAATACCTAGACACGTCTGATTTTGCACGTAACCGTGCTAATATGAATACCTCAGGCAAAGTATTAGACGACATGTCGAACAAGAGAGTGGGGATTCCTGGGTATGAGGATATAGCAATCCCCGGAACCGACGTTGGTGTGCGAGGTATTGGGGAGATGTGGCGTCGAGGCACTTTCAATCCGTTTTATTCCCGTACGGATCAGGCTAATCAACAACAGAGTGCGGCCAATCGGTAGCTTGGTGTTGCGTTTAGGGTACTACAAAAGATAAACTGAAAAATTCAATGTAGATATAGTGACATTGGCAAGGATGCAAATTAATGAGTAACTCAAACGAGAAGCAAGCTTTTACCCCCTTACTTACGGCCGGTATAGGTGCCGGGTACGGAGCTGGGGCTGCACCAAAGGGAGAACTGCTCAGTAATATTACACACCACGGACTTAGGGGTGCTGGTACGGGATTAGGCGTGGACGCAGGATCAACTCTCGCGTCGGCTCTAGCTATGAAAGCAATGGGTAGCTCGGCTATTTCAGATTTGAGTAGCGGACAAAAAGCAGCTCTACTTGCTGCCCAGCTTGGTGGTGGTTGGGCGGGAGCGTTACTCGGTAACAAAGGTACTAAAGCTCTTTTAGGTTCTTCTCCGGGTGAACGCAAAAAAGAAGAAGACCGAAAAATTGAAGAATACTACTCGAAGATGTCTAGCGACCAGTATTTAGAAAAAGAAGCCTTTAAAGCTTTTGGTTACCTCGACGATATCGCTCGAGGCGTCGGTACTGGCGCAAGATATCTCGGCGATAAATTGATGGGCGGATTCAGCGGTGCACGTCAGCGGGCTGGTAGCCCTAAGGTCCAAGAATTTCTGTTCGGGCAAAAAGGTTTTAAGCGCAAGCCTGCCAATGTACCTTATCCTCAACCCCGTTCAGGTTTTACTCAGCCTAGCGGAGGTCCGGCTACCAGCACCATTATGGGCGAGCTGGCAAACCGAGCAGGCAAGAATACTGCTAACCTTGCTGCTCGGGCTAAGAACTTTCTTTATCAGCCCGGTCAAGGTGCTATTAGCACTTTACTGCGGGGTGGTGCGCTCGGCGCAGGCGGTTTAGCCGCAAAAGACTTGGCAACACTTCCTTTTGGCGGATGGGCTAATAAAGATTCGCACGGCGGGATGCGTCGCGGCGGTCTAGACTATCAAAGGCAGCAGATAGATCCTCGAAACACAGGTTTACTGAACTCAGCTTTATCTGCGGGATTTAGCCCGTTGAAAAGTTTAGCTTCTTTAGGTCTAGGCGACCCAGACGCTAATCCTACTGGTATTGAGAGTAAGTATTTAGGTACATCGCCTGAGGGTATCGCTCGGTATCAAAGAACAAAAGTTCCTGTAGGTGCCCGGGCAAGCCGAAGTGCCAGAGAGTTGCAAGGTTCGCAAACCAAACTTCAAGAAA
>WLWG01002437.1_pt1 | contig 14194 bp, 23 predicted proteins | sample 6712871 | NCBI WGS metagenome assembly WLWG01 (sample SAMN12718693, study PRJNA515312) | sponge metagenome | isolation source: marine sponge | host: Mycale hentscheli | place: New Zealand: South Island, Marlborough, Capsize Point | collected 2003-05-01 | reverse complement strand
TAACTAAATAATCTGTATCTAAACTAATTTTTTTATCTAAAAATTTATTATTCAAATTGTTAATCTGATTATCATATTCTTGATTACCTGTAGAATAATTAACAAGTTGAGATGGGTCTATTCCAATGTAACCATTATTTGCACCTTTAAATGCGTCTGCAACCATTCTTTTTGATTTTAATAATTGTTTATTAGTTGCAAATTCTACGGCTTTATTTTGAAAACGTGATATTTCTCTTAACTCTGATCTTAATTTATTTCTAGCTTCTCCTTGAATATTTGGATAATTTTTATTATCATCTAAAGCAGATAAAACTCCAAAAGCATTTTTAAGTGCTGCTTGTTTTGCCATTGTAGTTTCAACAAGAGCTGGAAAATTCTTTTTGTATTCATTGTAATTTGCTTCACCAATAATTCCATCTGTTACCAATCCTTTATATTTAGTAAGTGCAGATTCAGATAAAATATCAAATTGTAATTTATTACCAGAAGATACAGCATTTAATATATCAGATGCAACTTGTTGTTCTACTTGTCCTACTCGAGTTGTAACTAAATTGTCTCTTGTTTTTTTTAAAATATTATTAACATATACATTTTTATTTTGAGATAAAAGCATATCAAAAGTATTAGCAACATTTTTATTAGATGCTTGTGCTTTATATTTTTGTTTAATGGTTTGAAATTTTTCATTAAAATAATCTACACCATCTTGAGGAGTAGATTTTAATTCAGCTTGTTCTGCAGCATTAAATATTTCTACAGTTGCGTCTGCATTTAATTCACCAGCTTTTACTTTTGTTTCAATAGCTTTTTCTTTTACATAATAATCTTCAGCTGCTTTTCCTATTGGTCTTAAAGCTGCTGCTATATTTTGTCTAGGATCAATTTGTATATTAGAAGTTACACTAGCTGCTTCTCCAGTTAATCTAGCTCTTGATGTAAACGTAGGTATCTTCATCCAGCAGTTCCTATTCTAAGTAAACTTTCACCAGCTTTAGCATAGTAACCTAGTTCAGCAATTCTTGCTTGTTGTCTAGCAATGTTACCTTGTATTCTAGCAAAATTAGCTTCTTCCATTTTTTGTGATTGTGCAACTTGAGAATTATAAGTTATAACATCTTTTTCTGTTTCTGCTTGTTCAGCATTATATCTTAAAACATTTAATACACTTCCTGATCTTTCTGCACCTGATACTGCTGCGGCTACTTTTGTTTGTCCTACTAACTGTTGATACGATTGATCAAATTTACCAATGTCAAATTCTGTTTGTTGTTTAATAGCTTGAGCTTCTTGTTCTTTAACTTTAGCATTACGATTCATCATCGCTTGATTGTATTTACCAAGTGCGGATGCTTGTTGTCCTGCTGCTATATCAAATACAAAACTCATTAAAAAATCCTCGCATATCTGAAGTGATCTGAACCATCAAAACCATAATGTTTCATCAATCCTTCGTTTTGTAAACCAAGCCATGAAGCAAACTTTAAACCTATTTTAAAGTCAGCTCTTACAGCTGTTTGTACTCTTTTTATATTATTTTCTTTTGCTAGTCTTGCAAAATTTTTCTTAATAGCTCTAGCAATAACTAGCGGGTGATTCCAAACCTTACTTGTTGCCAACACCCAACCTTCTGCCACACCATCCCAAATGATTTTCATACCTGCAGATGCAATAGGTTCATTGTTTATAATACAAGTATAAGCTAAACCATTCTGTTCTAATTGCATAGCATCGCCTTCGTATTGTGCATCTTTATCCATAAGAACGTGGTTCATTTGATTAGCAAGAATGATCTTACCATGAGTTGAGATATAAGGCACTATTTGTAATAAATTTTTAGTCATTCGTTTGTAGTTCTGGGTATAAAGATAATATTGTTAAAGGTAAAGGTTGAGTTTGTCTAACAAAAATAAAACCATCAGTATCATAATTACCTCTAAACTCTACAGCTTTATCACCTGTAAATGGTGGTATACCTTCATCCATAGGATCAGCTGATGTTCTAAAAGGTATTCGTTCCATGTTAGTTAATGTTTCACCAACTTCAACACCAATAGATTCAAATAATCGAATAGTAATTTCGTATATTCTTTTAGTTTTACCTTGTGATGTGCCATTTTGTGAACCAGCATCAAGTCTCATAGTTTGTAAGATTGAACTGTAACCTAAACCTACTTTAACATTTGTTGATGAACGATCTAAAGATACTGATCCATTCGATACTGTTTTATCAGGATGTGTTGCACCATTTGCTAATATACTAACTGTTTGTCCTTCTAAATGATCTAAACCGGAAATAGTTGTAACTGCCGAACCACTATAAGATAAAGCACTATCTAAAAAATTAAATGTTGTGTTATCTGTTTCTGTAAAATCAAATGTATTAATAAATTCTACAAATCTTCTAGTAGCACCATTTATTGTTCTCTTAACAATAACCCATGTTTGATATTCAGTATCATCTGTAGGAATAACAGCTACACTTTCGCATACTGCATTACCTGATCCAAACACACCACCAAAGATATGTCTATGCCAAGCTGTTACTTGTTGTTCTCTTTGATAAGTTAATCCTACTAACTCACCATCTCCTCTTACTCCCCAAATAATTTGATTGGGTTCTTGTTGATAAGCCATTTGTGTTATACCACCTTCACTAATATGTTCTGCAAGTATAGTCATATCGGGTGCGAGATAACCATCTACGTCAAAGTTATAAGCTAGTTCTCTTATTTTTCTTTTAGCTCTTTGTAAAAATAATGTTGCATTACCTACAGCTATTGCATCTACATTAGCTGCACCATGATTAGATTGTTTTTTAATTAATACATTAGTTGGTGTAACAGCACTATCTGTTCCGCCACCTGATACTGTAAACTCACCACCAGCTGTACCAATAATTAAAGTTCTTGTAGCTGTCATAAATCTAATGGCATTAACTTGGTTCGATGCGATGGTATAAATAATAGCATCATCATCGGCTACAGTACCGCCAATGTTTGCATCCATGTTTTCATAATCACCTGACTTAGAAAAGAATATAGTTTGAGGTTGAGAAGTTGTACCTGCAAATACTAATCGTTGTTCAAAGAAAGTAACACAAGATGGATGTCCTGTGGTATCTGAAAAAGAACCAAGAGACCAATTTGCGGATGCAGTAGCTGATCCTAAATCTTCTATAATAGTAATCGTAATATTTAATGTATCTGCAACTGCTGTAATTTTACCATAACCAGTTCCAAACTGAACTAATCGACCTACATCAGTAGATAAAAAACCACTACCACTATTAATACCTGTAACTGCACTTGCTACGACTGCCACTCCTGTACCTACTGTATGTGATCCAGGATTTAAAGTTGTTGTTGTAATGTTAGCATCCATATAAGGACCATTAGTAAAATCAACATCAGTTAATGTCCAAGCAGTATGAGCAGTACGAGATAATTTTTCTACCTCATGTTCAGGGTGCGTGATGTACATAACATCTGCTGATTGTGCGAATTTTAAATCAAAGAGTTGTGCAGTTGTATAAGGTGTTGTAATTTCAAAAACTTTATTAGATACACCACCAGAAGTATAAGTGGTAAATGTAGAACTATTAATATTCGTTCCATCTTTATCTGTAAGTTCAAATGTATTAGTTGTTTTGTTAGCCACTAAAAATCTTTTACTATTAACTTCTGTCATGCCAACTACACCACTAATAACAACTTCATCGCCATTGGAATAACCATGACCTGTTGCTGTTACCACAGCTGGATTAGCTTTAGTAATTCCAGAAATAGCTTTATCTCCCTCTAATACAGAACCACGATCTTTATATACTCTCATTTTTAAATTAGAAAACTCAAGCATATAGGTTTGTGTTGTAGAAAATTCAAAAGGTATGAGTCTTGTTTTGTTAGCACTATTCGCTACTTCAGCTACAAAAGTTGTACCTGGTCTCCTTGCTGCAGCACCATGAGGATAGACAACAAAGTTCTCTAATGTTTTACATCCTGAAGCATACTTAGTTAAATCGTTTCGACCATCTAAACGTGGTGATAACTCTCCGCCTGTAAAGTTTGTAAGCTGTGCAGCAACTCGTGCCATAGTTTAATACCTTGAGTTAATAAAGGTACTAGCTTCTATTGCGTCTGTCATTCCAAGATCAGGTGAATTGTTTTGACCTTCAGTTGCATCTACAAACCTAGCATCCCTTAATTTATCTTGAAATAGTTGATACATATTTTGAGTTACAGGATTAGATGATGTAACTCCATAAGCAATATCTGCTCCTAATGCTGCAGATAAAGTTTCTCTTAATAGTTCATCGTATTCATTAGGATCTGTAATTCTTGCGATGTATAAAATTTTCATAGAAGAAGCATTACTTAAAATCTTTCTACCTTCTACTTTGTGATCTAAATCATAATCTAATATTCTTAATAATCTTAAACAGTCTGCAGGTAAGGTATACTGACTTGAAAAACCCCAAGCAGGTGTATCTGTATCTGCTGCTAGTTCTACTCTCTTCTGTAAACAGTTCCAAGGATGTGATCTAAATAATGAATCTCTAACTTGTGTGTATCTTGAGTTACACAACCTTGCGTTCTTTGAATCTTCTGTAAGTGATAGGATAGTAGTTGCTCCTAATTGATTTAATGCTCCGTTACAAATGTCTACTACTGATGCCATATTTTTTCCAAATGTCCTTATGAGAAAGATCAACTTCATCTTTCTTTTTTTTAGTTAATTCGTTGATATTACCTATATCAATTTTTTCAACTAAAGCATATCTATAAATCTTATTATCCGTTCCCCATTCAAAATGCAACAAAAGTTTAGGATCTTTGTAAATGTTGATGAGTCTTGGATCAAATCTTGCTCTTGTCATGAAATAACAGATGGGGGATTTCTCCCCCACCTAATTTAATTATTAGTCAATCGCATATAACATTTGCAACTGAATAGTGCCAGTACCATTAGCACCTGCTAATGTAACTGTAACTGGAACACCATCTTTGTCGGCATCTGTTACTGCATTTTTGTCTAATGCAATCGTGTCTAACACTGCTACACTTTGAGCTGATGTTGATGCTGCTGCAGCTTTGTATTGATCTACGTCTGCTGTGACAGCTGTGTCATCTGCTTTGTTGTGTTCTGCGTAACCTACAGAAATTGTAGTAGACGAACCTAAGGCATCGTATGCTACTGTTCCTGATAAAAGTCTCGCACCATTTGGTATGCTAAACATATGTATTGTTGATTGTTCTGCACTCGCTTCATATTCAGCAAAAGCTATTCTCACTCTACCTGCGAGTTCGTTAGTTTTTACTTTTTCAGAAGGAGTCGATGCAATCTTCGCTTGTTGTATTGAGTTTGCCATAATTATTTATCCTTCCTATTATGCTTCGTGTGCTTGAACTTCTACCACTTTTTCTTCTTCCATTCTTGTTGCTCCAATGCTCATGCAGTAGTAAACTTGAGTCGCATACGATTTGTCTGCTCTTTCGTCTATTCTTGCATTAACATCTTTACCAACTCCCAATGCAATGCCGTCTTGTGCGAAAGCAATACATGATCTTTTAGAAGATGCGATAGATAGTCTGTTTGATACTATAAAGTTAAAACCTAAGAACGAGTTGATTTCACCATTAGCCAATGCTTTGACTGTGTTAAAATCTGAACTTGTTACTTCAGTTGTACCTAATAGATCAGTGATTTGTCTAGGTGATACTACAATGTATCTAGCGATAGACGGGTCTACACTTGCTAAATCGAACTTTTCTTTTGCAGTTCTTAATTTCGCAATCGTTAAACCATCAGTACCTGCTTCAGTTATTTTTTGAGCTGCAGGTAATGCAGTTGATGTTGATCCTGTTTCGCCAGTAAAAGAAGTACCTAGAGCGGCACTGATTACTACATCATCCATAGCTCTTCCCATTGCCATAGCAGCGGCTTGAGCATAAGATGAAGTCGGGTCTATTAAGAGTCTAACTTTGTCTTGTTGATCGATTAAATCAGCAAATTCATAATCAGCTAATGATACTCTTCTTCTTGCGTGAGGTGTATCAATTTGCGGAGTGTCTGAATGTCTGCTAGTTTTTACAACTGCAGTTACTGAGCCAACCTGATCGAAGAAAGCATTTTTTCCTGTAACGCTTTCAAGTCTGACTTTGTCTCTTAATAACGATCCCATTTGTTGAGATAGCATTTGTATGTTAGCAGAATACTGCTGTACAAAAGCTGTAGTTATTTGTGATGACATAATTGTCTCTCCATTTTTATTGTTATTGTTAAGTTAAACAGAAAGGTTCTCCGTCAAATTGACAGGCAATTCTTGCATTTAAAGTCTGTTAGACCGCAGTCTTTCCTACTGTCATTAGGGTTCTTACGAATTGTCCTATTAATAACCCCTTACATTAATTTTTAAAAAAATACAAGGGGTTAAAAATTATTTAGTTAGCATTTCTCTTAAAGTATAAACTTGTTGTACCATTTTATCATGGTCAGGATGTGATTTATTCCAATAAGGTCCATCTTTATTATTCATAATATCAGATATTTCTGTTTCAACATCGGTGTTTGAACTTACGTTTTCACTCTCTGTAGAAACTATTTTATCTTCTGACATCATTCCAGCTATCTTTGCGAAGCCTTTAATAATTTCAGGATGATCTCCAAGTCTCATTCCATCTTTAAGTTGCATATCTAATATCTCTGGGTTCATGTTAGCTTTAGCTAATGCTCCAGCTTTCTTAATATTAGAATCAAACTCTCTACCCCACTCTTGCCTTAACTCTTGTGTCGATTGAGCTTGAGCAGTTTCAGTATCTACTTTGGCTTGTTGAGCCATGCCTTCCATATTATTTTTATAGAACTCTAAGATACCTTGAGCTTGTTTATTATTTAAACCTAACTGATGTGCGTTCTCTGCAAATTGTTTAATTGCATTATCATCAATAGGAACAACTTCTGACTTTGCATTTAAACTATATTTATCTGCAGACTCAGGTCTACCTAGTTTATCGTAGACTTCATTCCATTGATCATCTGTTGAGTTTTTATTAGGTACAGCAACTTTATCTTTACCAATCATTTGTGTTGCATTGATATATGACTTTGCCAGTGCATCTATCTCTGTAAACTTTTCTATGTTTGGATCGTTTCTAAACTCTTCGGATATTGCTTCCTTCCAAGTTTTAGCTACGGGTTGTGTCTCTGTTGTTGGTGATACAGGTGTATCGGATTTAGCAACATTACTTTGTGTTGCGGTTGGTTCTGTAGTTGTTGTCGTTTCTACAGGCACAGTTTCCTGTGTTATCTGTTCTGATGACATATTTATTTTCCTTTTTCATTATCGTTTTGTAGCATTGCTTTTATAAATAGAAGGATGCTACGTTGTCCTTCCATATATGCACTCTCATGACTATCACCTTTTACATTGGTAGTCGTATGATGGTGGCATCTCTTTTCTAAATCAGACATGACTTGTTTGCCTTCGTCTGTATTGAATATATAATTGTAGTTCTTCTTTAAACTCTCAACATACTTTTCAAAGTTTTTTTCTTTATCTTTTGCTTGACCCATTATTCTTCTTCAGCATTTGCAACAGCTTTTGCTTCTTCAGGTAAGGCTTTAGCTAATGGAGCTATATCTCCTCCAGCTTTTGCTACCTGTTGTAATTGTTGCATCTGCATTTGCTCCTGTTGTTGTTGTTGTGCTTGTTGTCGTTCTGCATTAACTTGACTCTGTGATTTTAATATCTTCTGTGGCACACCCACTATATCAGCTAAGTGTTTAACAAGATTATCAAAATTAACATAATCAAATACAGGAGCTACATTAGCCATGCTTCCAAGAATTTCAATAGCTCTCATAATAGATTGTAACTCTGTGGATTTCTGTGCTTTCGCTAATGGTGAAACGTATTCAATTTCTATATCCTGACCTGATAAAAATTCAGGTGCTTCAGGTAATTGATTGTTTCTTAATAGAATATTAAATACTCTATCAATTAATGGTTTTAATAATTCTGATTGTAATCTTCCTAATACTGGTCCTAGTAATCTCATCTTCTCTTCATTACGTTGGATAACTTCTGTTGCTGTCATTTGTGGACCTTGTTGCATCATAAGTTGGTTTACATAGAACACAGCTCTAATGGCATCTCGTCTTTGCTCTTCCATGTTTAAACCTAATGGATTGTTTGCACCAATGTTTAAAGGTTCAATTCTATCTCTTGTACCTGATCTATAAAAATTTAATCCACCTGGTACAGTTCTTACTGGTAATAAAAAACCATCATCAGGAACTAATAAAGGTGGGTCTACTTGTTTCTGTGCAGCTTTGATTGTTGTCTTAACCATTTCATTTAACATCTTTACATCTGGTAAAGCTGTCATGGCAGGTGATCTTCCGTAGATTTCATGTGAAGCCTTAAGGTATCTTGGTACAACAAAAGGGAACTCTTTAAATCCTGATACGGATAATTCATTACCATTTTTATATTCCATATACACAGATTCAAATGGCATATTTTTTTTATCTTTTTTGTTAGGATCAAAGTCTGCTCTTGGATAAACTGCGTGTACAATCTCAACTTCTTTGTAAGGGTCTTTTTTTTCTAATATTAATATATCTTGTGATACTGCTGTGCCAAATTTTTGCACCACAGCTCTAGCTGATAAATTAAATCTTCTATAGATGGTATCAATTCTACCTTTATCATTTTCCGCAATGTAAACTTCATCAATGTGTCTTGTAGAAAATTTTATAAAATCTTCTTCATCTTCTTCGATAAACATTGCTGCTGTACCAAAGGTAATCAAGTCATGATACAATTCAAATATTTCTTGTTGAAAGTTTGATCTATTAAATGCTGTGTACATCGCTTCTGTTGCAGACTCCAACCACAGTTTAGCTTCATCTTCATTTTCAACATTGTCTTGTTTAAATCTTAACGTAAACCAAGGTGTAGATGGATTTGTAAGCATACCATGTAATGATGCTGCTAATAATTCTAAAGCTTGTAAAGGAGAACTATCAAAGATGAGTTCCATTCTTTTATCGCCACGAGTTCTTTTTTTAGTGACATCTGATTTTCTTGGCATCATGTAATCTGCTACTTCTTGCCAATGGGTTTCCCAGTTTTGTCTTTGACCTGCTAGTCTGCTAAATCGTGTTAATAGTTTTTTTGTTAAATCTGTTTTTGCCATTACTGTCCTAATAAACTTTTTTTACCTAATGTTGCTGTTTGATTTTCTACTCCGCCAGGTCCTGTCATAATCGTCATTGATCTTCCTCTCGCTTTTGTTTTTCTTGCATCATATCCATCCATGCTAGTCGCTGTGACTTGAGAAACTTCTGCTTGTGTTGGTGCAGGTGCAGGCGGTGGTGCGGGTGGTTTAGGTGGTCTGAATACACTTCCCATACTATGATCCTAATAAAGTTTTCTTTTGCACTTCCGCTTCTTCCTCAACACCTAAAGGTCCAGTTAAGATAGTTGATTTTCTACCTTTTCTTTTTCTTTCTAGTGCTGCTTGCTCCGCTGCAATTCTATCTTTTTCTTCTTGTGATAGTTCTGTTGATGGTGCTTCGGGTAAAGGTTGCACTGGTGGTAGCGATGGCATTTTTGGTGAAAAGATTGATCCCATAATTATATAATCCTGTATTCGTTATCTGCTACACTTTGTGGTGCAACTTGTCTAGTATTAATTTCTTGTAAACCTACCGCTAGGTATCTCATTGCATCACACGCATGAGACGACCAATCGTGTACAGGCTTACTTCGGAACATTCGATTTTTGTCGATATACTTCCGATGGTAATGTCTTAACGCATCTATTAACTTTTTGCAATGGTCTGTATCAATCCAACATCGAGGTAAGGTCATTGTGGTTGCGTGTATACCATCTTCTAATGGAATTTTAGGAACGACTTTAAATCTAATACCTAATTGATAGGCGACCTCTCTCCTGGTTTTACCATTGCTAAAATCTGTAACTTCTATATCATGCGGTGCGAAATGATCTTTGTAGACATAATCTTTCTCCTTAATCATCTGAATATAATGCGGTAATCCTTGTCCTCTCTCTTCATGGTAGTCGATAATGTTAATGGATCTTCCTAACTGCTGAAAGAATATAATAGCACTATGATCTGATACGCCTAAGTCCCAAGCTGTATTTACTGGTAACGATGGATCATAAGGTACTCTAGTTAATTGCTTTTGATCTTCCATCTTCACTAAGGTGTCATTAAAAATTGCACCCTCAATATTCGCAATCCAATCACACTCAAACTCTTGCAGATACTTCTTCTCACCCATAACCTCTTTTGCCTTGACTAACTCTTCGTTATCTACAATTTTAGTTTCACTGGCTTTAGCTTTATAGTTAAACCAATCATCTGCTCCTTGTGCGTGTTGATACAATTCATAAAAGTTATTGTTCATACCTTGCGGTGTACCTATAAATACGCAGTAACCTTTTCTATCTGACAATGCTGGTCTTATGATTTCAGGAAAGAGTTTATCATTGACATTTGCGTACTCATCAATCACACATCCATCTAGGTAGATACCCCTTAACCCATCAGAGTTTTCTGACCCAAGCAAAGTTATTCTTGCACCATTGGGTAAATCTACCCTTAGCTCTGTTTCATTAAACTTGGTGTAAGGTATCTTCGCTGTAAACTGTTTCATGTAATCCCAAGCGATTGATTTACTTTGTTTGAATGTTGGCGAAATGTAGGCATATCTTGGGTTCTTATTTTTGGACAATAGTGCTGACCTAATTAAATGATTGATCATACATACTGTTTTGCCAAACCTACGATGACAAACCAATACTGACCATCTATGTTTAGATATTTCATTATGTAAGAAGGCTTGGTGCTTTCTAGGGGTGTAAGGTATTTTAATATCCATATTATTTCTTCAAAACAAAACAAGCAATATGTCTACCTGTTCCTTTGCCTTTCGATTTATCTTCTGTTGCTAACCATTTAACATCTCCAAGGTTTCTTATTTCTGCTCCAGCTTTAATCATCATTAATACCCATTTATCTATAGGATAAACAAATACAACATCTTTACCTTTTTCATGTTCAGCTATAGATTTTCTAACCCATGCTGTAGGACCTTTCTTTTTTCCTTCATGTATAATAGAGCCAAAGGGTGGATTAACATAATTAGATTTTCCCCATTCATTTGTTAAACCATCAAAATCATCTGGTTTAGGATATGGACAAGGATCAAAATCAAACTTAAACTCATCGTTTAATTGTTTCATTAGATCGTCTGGAGTAAGCCAATAATGTTTACCATCATCTCCATTGCCTTTATGAAATTTATTATTTTTCGGTTTTAGTTTTGAAGCCATATCTAGTGTATCATCTTGCTAGGCATACTATAGCCAGTAGAATTATAATCAAACTGTAATAAGCTCATCGTGTATTGTGCAAAAGTCTCCGCACTATCTTTGCTGCCTAACCCATATATCTTAATGGTTAAGGTGTTTGTCTTTTCATCAATTAAAACAACTGAAGTTAAATCATCTTGTATGTAGTCCCACATATCATACTACATATAGTAATTACTATTTAATTTAAAGGGAGGTCTGCCAAGGTGAATAAGATGGTGGGTTGTTTTTGGGGTATGGCGATAATCACATCTGAAACTGTGTGTAGATGACTGACTGTGTAAGGGTGTCCTCGAGTCCCATGTATATATATATATTATTTGGCGCGTCAACTTTGGGTACTATGGGGGGTATAGCTTTACAAAATTAGAGGGTTATCTAGATAATATTACTAACGATAACTTATGACTATCAATAGTTATTTCTGATAACATTTAGTTATCGGAAATATATAGGTCAATACTACTTACCGATTATATATGCGAGAAAATAAAACGATGTTGATATATTAGAATAGGATCTATTCAACCCTCTTAATCTTTACATACTTTAAAAGCTCATGATTTTTTTTATTAATATATTTTACAGAAATAATTTCATTTGGTTTAAACTTTGTATTTAATTGTTTCAGCAGCTTTTTATAACTCATTGCTTTTAATGTTTCTTCTTTGCCTTGCTCATCTTTAATATTATAAATGTATCTCATAGTGTTGTAAATATATCACACCTCTGAATAAGTTAAATTATTTTATTTTATATATTGACTCCAAATATTATAACCATTATGGTTATTTATGAAAACAAAAACAACAAAGGAAACAATAATGAGTAATCAAAGAAATACAATATTAATTAATAAAATAGATGTAGTTTATAGAGATATTGAAAGTAACGATCTACAATATGCTGTGACAAAGTTTATTTTAAATGCTTTTAATGAAAATCAATTAAAAGAAATTTTAAAATTTTCTAAAAGAATAAGAAGAGAAGATAAAAAACAAAACAACTAACAAAAGGGAAGCAATGAGTAAAAAAACAATAAAAGAATGGGTGCTTGAAGAAGTAAAAGATGAAACTTTAAACCCTAAAGAAGTAATAACACATGGTTGTGTCAATGGCTGTGTTTCATCATTAATTTATTATAATGATACTGTTAAATTCTATGATGAATTTAAAGATGAAATATGGGAAATGCTCGATGAAGAGAGCTCTCAAACAGGTTTTTCAATTCCTTTTAATATAAGTAATTGGAACGGCTGTAAGCATATTACATCAGAAGATACATTTAAAAATGCTCTTGCCTGGTGGTCAGTTGAAGAAACTTGCAGAAAACTATTAGATGAAGAAGAAGAAGCTGCATAATACTATTGACAATATGGTTAATATAACTAATATAAATATAAAAACAACAAGGGGTAAATATGACAATAATACTTGAAGCTATACCAATGATCTTAATTTATATGCTATTTGCATATATAATTTTAGGGGGTGAAAATGAAAAATAAAATGACAATAGAAGAAGCAATAGACAGAATAAGAGAAGCAGTCGAATATTACGACATGGTACACGACACAGGAGAAGAAGAACAAACACTAGAAAACAAAGACTACGTTTGGAAAGGCTACGACAGACTAATGGAGATATTAAATGAAAAATAAACTATCTCAATGGTTGATTGACTACTTTAAGAAAAAGAATGGGGTTGATTTATCTAACAACGATCCGCAGGATAATTGGTCCGCTATGAACCCATTTAAGTACAGCATAAGACTTGGCGGTCATGTAATGAAGTTCATAGATGAGAAAAACAATAAACAAAAGGGGGATAAATGAGTAGCGAGAAGCAATTAATATTAATTATAATAACTGCTGTAGCTGTTGGACTATGGCAGCTATACCAGGAACATAAACAAAAAAAACATGATGAAAAATTACAAAGACACTTATCAAAATACTTTGATAGCAAGTGGTAAAAAAGATTTAAGTATCAAAGAGCTTCAAGCTCTAACGTGCTTAAGTATATTGAGTGTACAAGGTGTTATATATACTCATTATAAAAACAAACAACTAAACAAGGAAAAAAAATGGCACAACATTATAAAATAGAGGGTTGGAAAAATGAAAAATGGTATCCTAAAATTATGAAAAGAATTAAATGGATATTAAAATATACAAGTGGCAATAGAAGTTATTGTGGAAGTGATTATTATTTTAAAAGGTTAAGTATATTGCCAAAAGAATATTGCACAGACGTATTTGGTAATCCAGAAGGTAATTTAGCTTTAGAATATAGAACTAAAATAAAAGATATTCTTAATAAAGATGATGATTACCCTCTTTCTAATTGTGGAATTGAAATACATTCTAAATCAAGAGGGTTTACACAAAATAAATTAATACAAGCATATATAGTTCTTTAACTAATCCTTTGGTGGTGTAGGGGTAACATCAGTTGCTCCTACATCAATAAGATCCTGACTATCTTCCCAACTTACCTTTAGACTTGTATCAGATTTAATATTCTGCACCTTATTATTAGAATAGAGATCAGTTAAATGTCCTGCAAGATATTGAATAAACTTTGTTTTCTCTCTGATCCATAAAATTTGATTAGGATTTTCTACTTCTTGATGTTGGAATATCTGCAACATCTTATCAATTAAAGTTTGGACCCCTAACTTACGAGCTTCAATGATCCTACTTTCTATCGTTGGATTTTTCTTTAAAAAAGCGTAGAACTTCATCAAGCTGAATTGATACTGCTTTTGATCCAGAACTT
>WLWG01002431.1_pt1 | contig 14204 bp, 14 predicted proteins | sample 6712871 | NCBI WGS metagenome assembly WLWG01 (sample SAMN12718693, study PRJNA515312) | sponge metagenome | isolation source: marine sponge | host: Mycale hentscheli | place: New Zealand: South Island, Marlborough, Capsize Point | collected 2003-05-01 | reverse complement strand
ATATCAGAAAGTTGATTGGTAAGTCTAGAATGGAGAAACTTATTGAGTTAGGTGTTATAGAGATTGTACCAATTGCATTTGCTAGAGGTAGAAGTATTGACAACTCTGTTATCTTAATTGATGAAGCACAGAATATCTCTTTAGATAATATCAGAACTCTTATGACTAGAATTGGAGATAACTCTAAAATGGTTATTATGGGTGATGTTAAACAAAAGGATATTAGAAACAAAAGAGATAGCTCATTGGAAATTGTTTTAAGAAGATTTGACAATGTTGCAGGTTTCGGTTGTGTTGAATTAAGAGACCCAAACGATGTTGTTAGAAACCCTATCATTAAACTTGTTGAACAAGTTTTTGATGATATGGAAGATAGTAATAAGTAGGAAAGAAAAAAAGTTTTAGAATGAAAGTAGGAATCGCATTAGATGGTGTGGTTAGAGATTTTATGGGTCAATTAGAAAAGACCTATGATAAATATTTCCCACAAGAATTAGAAGAAGGTGAAGAGTTACCTGAAAGAAAGATAACGTCTTTCGATTTATTAGAGTATTTCACATTTACTGGTGGAACACAAGAATTAAATGAGTTTTTATATGTGGACTCAGCATTAGAGGTATTTGGACACGCAGGTGAATCTAAATTAAATGCTGTTGAGCACTTAAATCAAATACATAATTGGATTGAAGATGAAGGACATGAACCTATCATTATATCTAAGGAGTTAAATAATAGTAAACCATCAACACTATTCTTTTTATCTAAGTTATCTGGTAAGTTTAATAATATTAAGTTTGTTAGAGACTATAAGAATAAATGGGATCATGTTGATATACTAATTACTGCTAACCCAAATACGTTAGAATCTAAACCACAAGGTAAAATATCTATTAAGGTCATAAATAACTACAATAAGAATTGTGAGTCAGATTATACCATTACAGATTTAAAAGAAATATTGGACGATAAGACTGTCCTAAACAAAGTTTTAAATACTCAAACAGTGAGTTTTACAGAGGTTACAGAGTAATCTTTACAAATTATTATTACATACTAAAATTATACATATGGAAAAACAATATTTAGATTTTGCAGGCAACGAACTAATCGTTGATTTTGAGAAATTATCAGACATAGTAAGAGCAAAAAGTCCATTTCTAAGAGATGATGATGGCAAACTTATAAAAGACGAAAAAGGTAAGAATATTGTAGATGATGCGCTTCATGTAGATGTAGCAAAATATGAAATGCTACGAGATATGATTGCAATCGTTTTACAAACAGCAGATGATATAGATGAGAAATTAGGGATGATGTCATTAAATTCTTTACCAGTATCATTTAAATTAGCGTATAATACACTTATACATTACGACATACTAAAAGAAGTATAATAATATTAAATAATTAAAATTAAGTTAAATGAGCGAACAAGTTGAAAATTTGAAAACGGCTTTAAGTAAAATTAAAAGTAAGGATTTCGGTATCTATTTTTATACGATTGATACAAAAGGTAATCCTGTTGCAAGTGTTGCAAACATCTATGAGCACGTAAAAGTGTTAAATGAATTAGGGTATAGAGCATATGTTTTACACCAACAGAATGATTACAAATTATATGAAGATGAAAATGGTATGGGTATTGCTAACTGGTTAGGTGAAGAATACGCTAACTTACCACACGCATCTATCGAAGCACAACAACTACAAGTTGGACCTTCTGATTTCTTAATCATACCAGAAGCATTTGGTGGATTAATCAAAGAAACTCAAAACTTCCCTTGTAAGAGAATTGTTTTATTACAAGCTTACGAATATATGTTAGAGGACTTAGGGTTAGGAGAGAATTGGCAACAATTTGGAGTTAATGATGTGATAACAACATCTAATACTCAAAAGGAATATGTTGAGTCTGTTTTTAGAGGTACTAACACACACGTTTTACCAGTAGGGATTCCAGATTTCTTCACATCAAATGAAAAACCTAAGAAACCTATCATCGCTATCAGTTCAAGAGAAAAAAGAGAAATTCTTAAATTAGTTAAATCATTCTATCAAAAATATCCACATTATAAGTTTGTTACATTTAGAGATATGTCAGGTATGTCTAGAGAAACATTTGCATCAGAATTAAGAGATTCTTTCTTAGGTGTATGGATTGATGATTTATCTGGATTTGGAACATTTCCAATTGAGTGTATGAAATCAAATACACCTGTAGTTGGTAAGACACCTAGAATGATTCCTGAATGGATGGGTAATACTGATGAGAATGGAACGCTTCAATTAAAAGATAACGGTGTTTGGACTAATAACATTAATGCAATTCCAGATATTGTAGCTACAATGGTAGGGTTATACTTAGAAGGTGGTATCCCACAAAACATTACAAGTGGTATGGAAGAAACAGCTTCTAACTACACAATGGAAAACCTAAGAAAAAATGTTGAGTCTACTTACACAAATATCATTGGTGCTAGAGAAGTTGAGTTACAGGCTTTACTAACTAACGCTGAAAAAGTAGAAACAACTAAAACTGAAACAACAGTAACTAACGAATAATAAATTAAAAAAGAAATAGATATGTCAAACATTACAGTTATAATTCCGGTACATACGGCAAAAAACAACACAGAAACATACCTTAAAAAAGCGGTAGAGAGTGTTGCAAATCAAAACACAACTCCTAAAGAGTTATTAGTTGTTCATTCAACTGAAACTGAATTAAAAGAGTTATTAACTTCTTTTGATTGGGGAAAGACTAAAGACTATGTAAGATTAGTAGAAAATGATGGTAATACATCTTTTCAAGGTCAAATCAATAAAGGTGTAGTAGAAACTACAACAGAATATTTCACATTCTTAGAGTGTGATGATGAGTTATCTAACATTTGGTTAGAGTCTGGTGAAGAGTATATCACACATTATCCAGAAGTAGGGGTATTCTTACCGATTGTTTTTGAAACTAATCCAGAAGGTCAATTCTTATCGTTCACAAATGAAGCAGTATGGGCAAAAGACTTCTCAGAAGAAATGGGGTACGTTGATAATAACGTATTACAAAACTTCGCAAACTTCAACTTCGATGGAATGATTGTTAAGAAAGAATTAGTTGATAATTTCGGTGGGTTAAAAACAAATATGGATTTAACATTCACATATGAGTTCTTATTGAGAATGACTTATAACTCAGTTCCAGTGAAAGTTATCCCTAAATTGGGTTACAAACACACAAATAGTAGAGAAGGTTCTTTATTTATGGAATACAGAGAAAGAATGAATCCTATTGAAAGTAAGTTCTGGCAAAATCAAGCTAAGAAAGAATATTTTTGGGCTGAAGATAGAGAAATAACATATGAGAGATAAACATCTTAGATGTCAGAAGAACAGAAAAAAAGAGGAAGGAAAAGAGTCAATGATTTATACTTCGGTCCACCTCAAGAAGAAGCAGTTATAAAGTTTTTAAGCTTAGGGGTCATGATACCAGATATCAATGACCCTAAGTTTAAGACTAACCCAGAAAAGGCCAAAGAAATATGGACTGGTACATCTGAGGATGCTTATGAGAGAGATAGAATATATAACAGAGACTTAAAAGATCCGTTAAATAAGATGATTGAGTCAATCATTAGGAAGTATAAACTATACCCTAAAGGAATGACTTTCGAGGATATTCATACGGATACTCTATCATTTTTGGCAACTAAAATGTCAAAATTTAACTTTGATGCTAACAAAAAATCTTATTCTTATTTTGGTACAATATGTAAAAACTATTTACTAGGTAGACTAATTAAAGATGATAAGAAAATGAAACAGAGTGTTTCATATGAAGATGTTTATAGGGTTGTAGAAGAAAGACCAGAAAACATTTATTATATAGATGAGCATCAAGATAAAACCCCTTTAGATAAATTTATTATTGAAATATCTGATTCCATAAAGGAAGAGATGGAAAAAACTAAACTTAATGAAAATGAAATTAAAGTAGGGGATGCACTTATTACTATATTAGATAATTGGGAAACTATATTTGAGCAAGTAGAAAGTGGAAACAAATACAACAAGAACCTTATCCTATCATACATTAGAGAAATCACAGGACTAACCACCAAAGATATTAGGTTAGGTATGAGAAGATATAAAAAAATCTATAAATTAGTTAAAGACGATAAGATAGATAAGGGTCAATTGTAACAAAAAATATCTTTATTTAATATTTATAAAGAAAAGAGTTATGTCTAGACCAAAGAAAACAAAAATAAACCTTAATAAGGATAGTTTGACTGAATTTATGCAAGAAATTTATAATGACAGTTCAAACTTAATGAACTCTGCCCGTAAAGAACTCAACGAAAGAAAGAGTAGGGCTGAGGTTGAGGATATTGGTGACGAATACCAAATAGGTAAAGTTAACAATGAAACCTTAAAGCTTATTGATTCTGCAATCGATAAGAAACTTTCACTAGCCAAACTACAAAGTCAAATTGTATCATCTAATAAAGAAGAGGATAGTAGTAATACTGATTCAGATGGTGGTATCAATGAGGAAGACAAAGACCTTCTTAGACAATTATTTAAGGAGCAACAAAATAAATCCAACACCGAATATGATTTGGATGATGATTAAAGTTTTATACGATGATGGAGTTAGAAGGTGTATCAAATAATTTAAGTGGTGTTGGTAGTATAAATAAACCAACCAATTCTTTAGATGGAAATGGTGAATTAATAGAAAGTGAAAAATCTTTAAGGGAAAAGGCAAATGATGCAATAAAGAAAAGAAAAGACAAGTTTATGAATAAACTTGGCGTCTTAAATACTATTTGTAATATCATACCAGCGATAAGTGGTGCAGAAGTGATTGCTCAGTTTGTGGCACAAAAAGTTGCAGAAGTTATTAAGTTCTTATTAGAAATAATGGTACAAGTTCTAGGAATTGACTTAAATAACTTAAAAAAGTTATTATCTTCATTTATGGTTAAGGAAATAAATATTTTCTCAAATGAGCTTAACTATACAATGACAGATAAATTAAAAGGTTGTTTTTTATGTAAATTAAATCCGATGATTCCTAATTGGTTGATAGATGAGGGTATTAATTTAGAAATTGATAGTATTGATTTTAGAGATATGTTTAAAATACACCCTAACAGTAAAGCAGGTAAAATGGTTTACGGTGATGATAGAGATATGAATAGATTTCTATTTAAAACTATACAAAGTGGAGAAGAAGAAACTTGGACTTATAATAATAAACCCATTGCTCATTTTAAGTTTATCGAAAAAGGTGGGAACGTTGGTTATATTGAATCCAATGATAGAGCTGTCTCTTCTAATAAAGGTCAACAAAATTATGATAGTAGAAATAACGTCATTAATATGAAAATTGATTCTTCGTTTAGAGATAATTTTTTAGTTAATTTCATTAATGATTATATTAGATCTTTAGATCCTATTATACAATCAAAAAAAGTATTACCTAATTTATTAAGTAAAGGATACGGTGTGATACCTAGAACTGCAGGGTTATCTATATTTTCTTTTAATAAACAAGTTACTTTTGATTTGTCATTAGAATTATTATTGGAGGAAGGTGCAGCCAATGATGATGAATATGAAATCGATAATACATACACTACCTTCACACAGGCAGAGTTAAAAGATATTGAGAAAGAAACCAACAACGAATATAATGGTATACAAGAACTACCTAGTTGTTGTTGTGGGCAATCATCAGTAAGTGATGCGAGTATCGTTAGTTTTAATGAAAGGTTGAATAAAACAACAACAGAAGAAGGTGAGATAGAAATAACTAATAATGCATTAAATCAAATTTCTAGAGATGCTGTTAAACTTTATCCTGTTAAAGAAAGGGATAAAGGTTTTTTAGACTTTTTTAGTAAAATGATTGCACAAATAAATGTAATTATAACTGGTATGGTATTGACACCTAAGATTAACTTTATCATAGTTTTGTTAAATTATATGATTAGTAAAGATTCTAGGTTTATAAGTGTTAGAGATTTTTTTAAGGTATCTTGGTGTATAATAAAAGATATTGTTAATCGTTTCTTAACAAAATTAGTCTATGGACTTATATTACCATTATTACTTAAACGTTTGATGGAGTTAGTAAAATGTGGTATTTCAGAAATAATTAAGAAAAAAATTACTGATGATTTACTTACTTATAGAAGTATCGTACCAGGTATGAATAAAAGGACAATATTATTTGCTAAGTTAGTTAATGCGTTAAGAGGTATAGATATTAACATTGTGCAAGGAATTACATCAGGATTAGCAAACGGTGCGGTTGATTCTGTAAGTGACAAAGTCAGCACTACAATAAAAAATAAAGAATAAAATAAAAAAAATATGTCAAAATTTATTACAGATATAGGTACGGTATTATCATCTTTGACTAGTTTCGTAAGTGACTTTCCGACTAAAAAAAGGAATATAAACCCATTATTATTACAAGCGGGACTAAAGAATACACATGAAGGTATAAGTACAAAAAGAATAGAAGCAGAAATAATAAATAAAAAGAATGAAGCAAAGGGAATTGATTTTAGAACCTCACCATCATTAGATAGTGGATACACTAATATGGATATGGTAGCGGAAAGGATTAGAATAGAGGCAATAATTAATGAGTTATTAGAGCATTCATTTGTGGATGTGGTTATAAGTGCAGAGTCAATAGCTGCATCTATAGCTTCTTTAGCGGCTAAAACAACTACTGGTGGTGCATCACCTACAATACCAGCAGAAGGTAAAGGAATTATAAGATAAAAACTAAGATTATGGAAGCAACAAATCAAAAATGGGATAATATGTCTAATTCTAATATTAGAGTTAAATTAGAGTCTTTAAGACATGAGCATGAAACTATAAAAGTTAAAATAGATAATTTAATAGATTCATTAAAAAATGTGGAGATTGATTACTTAACTGGTAATGAAACATTAATTAAAAGAATAAAAGGAGAATAACATGAGTATTTTTGGAAATAGTAGTGTAGAAACCCCTAATAAAAATATTAGTTATGGTACTGTTGATAATGTATTATCTAGTAATGTATTACAGGTAAGAATTGTAGGTACAGATAAAAATAATAGTAGTGATAAATTAATAGATTGTGTACCTCTATTACCTCTTTTCTTAAATATTACTCCAGAAATAGGACAAGGTGTTTTTGTATTTCATAAAGACCCAACTAACCCCCAAAGCGAAAGATATTGGATTGGCCCAATACATAGTAGAGAAGATAAGATTAATGGAGAATCTTCTAATTCGGCAGAATCTATCACACCTGGAGGTGTAACTAACACTGGTGTGGACATTAATACAATTAGAGGGACAAAAGGGTTATATTCAAATGAAAAAGAAATTGCAATACAGGGTAGAAGTAATGGTGATTTAATCTTTAAGGAAAATGAAACAGTATTAAGGATAAATAAGTTTGCTGGTGACAATAGATTAAAATTTAATAATAATAATATAGGTTACATACAGTTAAAGAGTACTGTTGATCTTGTTAAAAAAATAGAAGAGGTGGAGAATACTGAAATAATATTTACACCTCCAGACTATATTATTGATGTAGATATTAGAACTTTAGATAATAATGGTAGTGAGGTGTCTGAGGATAGTGAAGATGTGGTAGAATACCAAATTTTTATTAGAAAAACAGCCTCAGGTAAAATAATAAATAATCTAAGTAGTGTAGAAGGTAGTTTAGAAGATTCCATAACTTTTGTTACTGAAAAAATAAATTTAATATCAAAAGACGATGAAAAGTGGCAATTATTTACAAATTCACCATCAGTAAAGGAATTATATAATGCAAATTATAATTACGATGGTAAACAAGAAATTAAAAGAAAAGTTACCGTAGAGAAAACTACTAATTCTAAAAAAGAAAAAGATAGTATAATTAACGTAGTGGCAGATAGAATTAACTTAATTAGTCATGATGGTGCTCATAATTATAAATTAACAAATAATGAATCATTAATAGATGATGACACACAAAAAGAAATACAATTAGAATCACAGTCTATGGTTTATGGTGAGAAGTTAGTTGAGTTTTTAGAACTTTTGGTTAAGTATGTAGAAAATCATGTACACAATTATCATGCACAACCTGCAGATACAGAAACATCTAGAAATAAAGTAACAGATTTTGTTTTAGAAACTATTCTAAATAAGAATATTAAGACACATTAAGATATTTATTATAAAACTAGAAGATGGTAATAAGAACATATATAGATAAGAACAATACAATTGTTAAAAATACAGAAACCAATACTGGTAGAAATGAGATTGCTGAATTATATTATGGGGGTAACCCTACTAAAACACAATATAGTAGACATTTATTATATTTTGATGTAACTGATTTACAATCTAAATATAATAGTGGTGAATTAGGTGACTTATCTAATGTTAAACATGTTCTTAAAATGACAAATACATCTTCTTTTGATAAGGATTTATTAGGGCAAAAAGCAACTAATGGTTATCAAAGGGCTTCTTCGTTTGATTTAACATTATTCAGAGTGAATAAAGAATGGGATGAAGGAGTAGGTTATGATTATAATAAAATAACATCTACTGATGATGATACGATTACATATATAGATGGTGCTAGTAACTGGTTATTTGCAACATCATCAACTAATTGGGATCAAGAAGGTGTTTATAGTGGTGCACCAACATCAATTACTGTAACTACACAATCTTTTGACAATGGTAATGAAGATATAGATATGGATATTACTGATGAGGTAAATAGTCTTATCACTGGTGGTACAACTAACTATGGTTATGGTTTATCTTTTGAGAGAGGTTTAGAAGATGTTGTTAGAGCAGATGCTCAATACGTAGGATTCTTCAAAGAGCAAACTCAAACTTATTATCAACCATTTGTGGAAACAATATATGATAATCCTATTAGAGATGATAGAAATAGATTTTATAAAGGTAAAACAAATAAATTATATCTTTATGTAAATGTAGGTGGACAACTTACTAACTTAGATTATAATCCTGGTGTCACAATCAAAGATGAAGATGGTGATGTCTTTAGTGGAGTTACATCAGCACAAACTACACATGTATCAACAGGTGTTTATAGTGTAAGCTTAAATGTACCTGTAACTAATGAAGATTGTGTATTATATACTGACACATGGAGTGGTTTAACAATTAACGGTGTGGATAGAACTAATGTTACTTTAGATTTTGAGATTAAGGATGATGAAGAGTTTTTTGACTTAGGGACTAATGTAAATGAACCAGTAGAATATTATATGTCTGTGAGTGGTATTAAGAATGGTGAGAAGATTAAAAGAGGTGACATAAGGAAAGTATTCGCTTCTGCTAGAAAACCCTTTACAACCAATGAAATAGATGTCATTGATGGTCTACAATATAGATTATATGTTAAAGAAGGTAATACTGAAGTAACTGTAATAGATTGGATGGATATCAACAGAACTTTTGATACCAATTATTTCTTAATAGATACATCATGGATGATACCTAACATTTATTACGTAGATGTGAAATTATCTTCTGGACAAGAAGTCAGAACATATAGTAATTCATTAAAGTTTGAGATTGTTAATCAGAAATAGTAGCGTTTTCTGATTTAAACTCTAAACTATTGATTTCAGTGATAACATTGTTAAGTAGTGTTTCTAACCATTCAACAAATGCTTCATATGTGTTGCTCTCTTCAGGTAATTCAATTTCCTCTTCTTTGATTAAATTAAATGATAGGTACCTATGCACTCTTTCATTGGTATCTGGTGTTTTCTTTAACTTAAATTCAATACTATTAAGAATGAAATTGTAATCGGTTTCATTATCAAATTTGTAGTTGATATAAATAGTACCACCTTCTCTTTTACCTCCGTACCATGGTAAATATAATACTATACTTTTATATCCTTCCCATACCTCTTCTACTGGGTAAAAAACTTCTTCACCATCTAAATTAGTATCTACCTTTTTTAAGGTGTTATATAGTTTTCCTTTTGTTTCTTCTGTATATCTATTTAAGTTATCTGCAAAGTCTACACTAAAAAGTTCTTTATCACTAACATCATATGAGTAATCATTAAATAAGCTTTGACCATGTTTAATAAAGAAAGTAGTTAGTTTATATGCATCTCTTTTAGATAAACCAATATCTTCCATTAGTTCTTTTATAATAGTATCCTGAGATAATTCCCACCATCTCCAACTAAGGTCATTTTTAGGGACATATCTCTTATACATTAAGTTAAGCATTCTCTTAACTTTAGGTTCTAAGTTATCTAAAGTGTCTAATAACTTTGCCTCTTTTAATATTCCTTTCTTAGTAATTCTCATATTCTATAAATATACAAAAACTTTTATTATCTTCTGCCTTGACCTCTATTTTTCTTCTTATAATTTTTAGATGTTTTATTCCTAGAACTCTTTTTCTTTGCGTGTATACCTTTTCTCTTCTTTCTTGATTTAATTATCATAACTATTTTGTTTTATAGTAATAAATATCATTTAACAAAACAAAAGGCATAAAAAAAAGGGTGAAAACAAATCCACCCTTTTTCTTTTATATTAAGTATATTTACTATCTTAATTCGTTAATATCAAAAGTAACAACACCGTCAACTGAGATATTACCATAGAAACGGTTATTAACCATTTTCTTAGCATATCTAGTCATAATCCCCTTCGTTGGAGCGAAGTTAAATGGATTTTGTAACGTTGGAGTTAATTGTAATGGCACATATGGTGCGTAAATATATCCAGTGTCTAATAAAGATTTACCTTTATGTCCTACTAACACAGAGTTAGCTGGTGCATATGGATCTCTATATACTGTGTATCTTCCACCTAATGAACCGATTTTCTCGATACCCATGTTATATGAATCTTCTTCTGGGTTAGCGTTACTTACGTGGAAGTACTCTAAATCATCGAAGATAGCTGATACTTCAGAAGAAACAACAACAAAGTTAGCTCCTCCTTTAAGTGTAGCTTTATGAATTTGTGCAGATAATTGATTAATCTTAGTGATTAACGTTTGGTTCCACTCTTTCTGAGTGTAGGCGTTAAATCCACCACCAGAGTTAGCTCTTTTCCATCCGTTATAATCCCATCTTAGAGTCCAAGCTCCACCTTTTCTAAGGTCTCTTAAAATCTCTCTATCAATCTCAGCAGCAACTTGCTCTGATAATAAAGCTGTTAATTCAGCTTCAGCATCAATGTTATGGAATGCACTAACATCTTGTGCTAATTCCGGAGACCAAGTAGCTCTTAATTTTCTTTCAGTAACTGAAACAACTACTTCAGAAAGTTCGAAAGAAACTTCACCCATCTCAGTAGCGAATTCTAAGTCAGCATATTGTAAGTAAGATACTGTTAATCCAGATACATCGTTAGCAGTTAATCCTGATTCAGCACCAGTGTAACCATCAATTTTTCCTGAATCACAAGATACACACGCTGGGTGAGTATAATCTAACTCTAATCTTAATACACCTTGTGCATCACAGATATCAGAATACTCAACGATTTGAGAACCGTATTTTTGAGTTAATAATCTGAATGGTACTTCAGCATTAGCAGCAACGATTTCATCACCATCGTTATCAACGATAGCAGAAGCAGCAACAACTTTAAGAGATGCTAAGAACTCTTCAGTGTCCATTTCGTTACCTTTAGTATCAACTAATTTTCCAGCCCCTGTAGAAGAGAATCCAGAAATTGCGATTTTAGCATATCTGATTGAACCATCAGCTGCGATAGCACCTTGTGGAGAACCACCAGCGATAGGAGCTAAATCTCCGTCAATAGCAGTTACTTCAGAAGCACCTGATAAAGTGTTAATAGTAGCAGCACCTTTAGATCTATCAAATAAACCATCGTTATAATATAAGTCATATAAAGACTTAGATTCGTAAGTAGAAGCACCTGGTTGAGCTGTTACACCTGCTGGTAATGAACTGTTGGTTGCGTTACCGTTTAATGATTCAGCACCAGTAGATACTTTTGGTACGAAGTAGAATAATTTACCAATCGGCATATTCATTGCTTGTACAGATACGATATCGTTAGCTAATAATTTAGAGAATACTCTTCTAACGATAGGGAATACTACAGTTTCGAAAGATCCAGAAGAAGATCCATCAGTAGCTTCCGTTAATAAAGAAGATGCTTGGTTTTCGAATAACTGAGCAACATTCTCTTTGATGTGTCCTTTAAGACCATCTAAAAATCCTAAGTCATTCCATTTTGACATAGTCTTTGTTCTAATTTGTTTTAGGTGTTCAAGTCCGATATTTCCAACTTCACCTGAGTTTAATAAACTTCCCATTTTATAAATGTTTTAATTTAATTTTTTATTATGAATTAATTCTATTCATCAAATCTTTAATCTTATTGATTTGTGGATCTACATAAGCTGTAGACTCATTAAGATTTGATTTTGAAGAATCAATCGTTTTATTTACTTTTTTATCTACAGATTCAGTAATAGGAGCTTTCTCCGTCAATTCACCTGCGATATTTTTATATAGAGTTTTAGACTCTTTAATAGTTTCGATTTCGTCAAACCTACCTAAAATAGCCATCTTCTCTTTTTTAGTAGTTGAATGTTCTGTAAATAACTTAGTTACGTGAGCTAAGTTTTGGTTGAACAATGCTACCTCATTGATTTTAGTTTTAAATACTTTAAGAGCTTCTTTATATTCTCCATTTTTGGATTTCAACTCATCGTATTCTTTCAACAATTTTTCATATGACTCTTTTCTTACATTAGAAGGTCTTCTAGATTTTCTAGATTCAGATTTTACACTTCTGTTTCTATGTCCACCTTTTAATTGTTTACCCTTAGTTCTAGCCAATGTATGGTCTTCTTCTAATTCGTCACCTTCAGCAACTTCTTCTTCAGAGATTTCTTCACCTTCTTCCATTTCTTTAGATTCATCCATATACGCTTCGTACATATCTTCATCTAATTCCACTTCGTAGATAGTTTCACCTTCTTCCATTTCCTCTTCAGTCGTTTCAGAACAACCTGCACCTTCGCACATTTCTTTTTCCTCTAATTCTTCAGATTCTTTAATGTAATACTCAGCACCTGTCTGATTATCTTTAAGAGAGATTCCTTCTTCGTCTTTTACAACTTCAATTTCATCCTCATCACCCATTTTTTTGAATACTTTAAGAACTTCGTCATCAGAAGCCATTGTTAAGTCTAATTCATCATCCATATCCATATCCATATCCATTTCAGGTTCTTCACCATCCATATCCATATCCATTTCCATGTCACCTAAACTAGCTAACATTCCTTCTGCATCTCCTAATTCCATTTCAGGTTCTTCACCATCCATATCACCCATAGGTAATTCTAATTCAGCGTCTTCTTCATCATCCATATCTAATTCAAGTTCTGCTTCCGCGTCAGCATCACCTTCATCACCCATGTCTAAATCTAAATCTTCTAAATCTTCTGTTTCTTCCGCTTCTTCAGCGTCAGACATTTCATCTTGCACATCATCAAGACCCTCTGCTTCGTTGTCTTCAACCTCTTCTTGTTCTTCAAGAGATTCTCTCACAACCTTTTCAATTTCTTCCTTCATAGTAGAAGCAAGTATTTCTTTTGTGTTGGCTTTCAAGGCATCTTCTATAGTCTTAAACTCTAGTAAAGACTCTTCGATGATTGATTTCTTTTTTTCAGCCATTTTGAAAATTTGTTTAAAATTTTATTATTATTATTATTATTATTATTGGTTATTTTATATAACCTTCATATAAATACTTATATTTTATAAATTGTAAATACATAGTAATACATATAAATATTAAAATAAGCACGACAAAGCGACACTTATTTAATATAAATATATGTTATTTGTTAAAAGTTAGAAATTATTGTGAATTTTTTTAATCAATTAAGAAATCATCTATTGAGTCTATCAATAAATCCTTATCTTTCTTATCTTCTGATTCACTCATTTGTTGTTCTTTTGTTGGATTCTCATCATATATCCAAGAACCTGGTGTAGATGGTGAAGTAACTATATCCCAACAGATAATTTCAAAATCATCTTGTACTATATTTTTACCATCTTCTTTTGCTAAAGAACCAACACCTCTAGATGAAACACCTATTTTATATCCTTTTCTTAAAT
>WLWG01002430.1_pt1 | contig 14207 bp, 9 predicted proteins | sample 6712871 | NCBI WGS metagenome assembly WLWG01 (sample SAMN12718693, study PRJNA515312) | sponge metagenome | isolation source: marine sponge | host: Mycale hentscheli | place: New Zealand: South Island, Marlborough, Capsize Point | collected 2003-05-01 | reverse complement strand
ATGGTAATCCTTAGGTTGGAGGAGTACAGCCAGAAATCAGTACTGGTGAACCCATGCCTGACGAAAGGTTTGAAAAACCTGAGCCGCAAGCAGAGCAACAAACTGATATGGCTTCAGATGCTCTAGACAGAAAGCTTGCTATGTATCGAGACGCTGTCGGTAATTCAAATGATGGCAACAACGATCGTCAACAAACTACGAGGATTTGATAATGGCTAGAAGTAAAGTACAACAAAACTCAATTAACCTGGATCCTAATAGGGAACGGCTCTCAATGAATATGTCATTGACACCAGGTGATCCAACTACACAGATGAACAATCCCGATGTTCCTTTAAGTTTTGGCCAACAATTTAGTTCGATGCCACAAGGACCAGATGGGGTGTCTATCAATAAATTTACTTATCAAGATAAAGGATTAGTAAATGCCACACAATTAGGTTCAGTTGACCCCACAAGAATTGCTCGTTCACAAGTTCCTACAACAATGCCTCTTGGTCGTGGTTATCAAGGGAACACTCAATTTGGAGCTGTGAATACTCTGCAAGCTCCTGCTGACTATATGGCAGCAGTGGGCATCAACACAGGCCCTGGAATGGATGGTAAGCCACAGAGCGCGATGGGACTAACTGGTCAGCCAGCAATGATGCCAGATCCAATGGCAATGGTTCCTGGGAGCACTAAAACAACTATTGCCAAGAAAGGTAATTCAAAAAAAGGTAAAGCGTAATGGCTTCCACATCTACTAATAAGCAACCGTTACTAGTCGATAATGTATTGCATTCAGTCGTTGACCTTAAAGGTGCAACTGTTGAACAAGCCACAGTTATTACAGTTGGTGGTTCGAACGGTGCAAAATTAATTGTTGATTGCACGTCTAATGACGGAGCAATCATCGGTGAAATTTATGCGTTAGCTCGTCAAACAACTACGGCATACACAATCAATTTGTACTTTGCGTCAAGAACAGACCAGTTGTCTCCAGACGACGCTTTATTTCTTGGCACTTTTAATGGTGGTACAACTGAGGGTATAAAAACCGTATATGGCGCATTGCCTTATGTTTTAAATCCTGTGCCGGGGGTAGGCTCAACAGATTCTGGAATTGTAATTGGAACTCAATTTCAAGCACTGTATATTCCCAAAGGCAAAGCACTGTGGGCTGCAGTGAAAAAACAAAGTGCAAATGACACAGGAGAAAATGCTCCACTGCTAGGAGCACATGGAGGATTCTATTAATGCCTAGAAAGCGAAATGAATTTGGTAAGCCAAGTAATTTTGCTTTTAAATCATTTTTACGATTAGACAAAGGAAAAGGTACAGGAGCAGTAGGTTATTATCCAGGTGATCGCCAGTTTGGCTCTACTGTTCTTAGATCAGTTATAGAGAAATGGAATCTCGATAGTGATTGGGTGAAATGGAGAAAAGGATTTGAAATATATAATAGAGCATCCTGGGAACGATTAAAGATTAAAAACACATCTTACAATCCATTTGCAGCACCTACTGAAACAAACAAACCATTTAAAAACGCATTAATAACATCAACCTTATTTAAAGGATTGCCATATGAAATTGACAATACATTTGTGGGCTATGAATATCCAACAGCAAATGCTGATACCAATACATATTATGTAGTCAAGAAGACACAAGAAAATAAATCGCTTGGGACCATTACTAGCATTTATAATAATCCTGAAATCTATTCTGAGAATAGATTAAATCACGAGGTTTATGTCAAAATAAATCCAGACTCTATAAATAAAAGTCTGTTAGTGCAGATGATTGGCGATCGTCTTGCTGATGGTCTACTGACACAAAATAATAGAACTGAAGCAACACTTAAAAAAGTACTTACATCAGAAGAGTTGCCAAGTGTTTACAATGGAAAAACTTTAAACAAAGTACTAGAGAATGTTGTAAAGTTTACACAAGAAAAAACTAGCATCAAAGTAAAAATTCCTGTATCAGATCTTACAGTTACAGCAAATAATGGGGAATTTATTCCTAACCAAGGTATTAACTATCAAGAAAAACAGGACCCGTCTCAATTAGACATACTAAACAATCCTGAATTGCTTGATGGGAAAGTAATTTATGTAGACAAATTTTTTATTGAAAAACAAATATCCAGTTTAGATGTAGCAGACTATTTAGATGACAGTGACCACTTTCAGTTAAAACTAAAGGAGACTGAAACAGGTCAAAGCTTAGTTGCTCTGGATCAGGGTGTAAATGCATTGCCTCCCTCAATGCTTGACTTAACAGAGTTACCATCAATATTTAGTACAACAAATGCGGAACTAACAATTGAAGGAGCGTATGTGTTTAAAAAAGCTGAGTACAAAAAATATTTTCCTGGAATTTATTTTGATGCGCAGTTTATTGCACAGAAAGTAGAAACAGTCTCATACTCAATCCTGCCATTCATAGTTAAAAAAAGTGATATAGTTGGTGGTAATTTTATTTTTGAGGCTATACCATATTTATCCGAAATAAATTTGTATCCAAGTTTAAATGATGGAACAACATTAGTATTTTCAGATAGTAGTTTTGCAAAAACATTTACTACAGAAACAAAATGGACTAATCTTGATACGGATGTAGATCCTTGGATGGATGATGTATTTACATTAGGAGCATCTCTAATGCCTGCAAATATGTATTCATGTAGTTGTCCAAATTTCTCACAATCGTTATTGAGTATGCCTCAATCAAATCAAAATGAGGGTACAAGAAAAACAAACAGACAGAATCGTTATCCATTGCCTACTGCTCAGAGTCAAGACGATTATTTGGCGTCTGGTCAATCAGTAGTGGCAGGTAAAGCAAGTAGTTGGGAATCTGAGTCTCATCGTCTAAGTTTTAAACTGTGCAAGCATACAATTGCCACACTGTTTAATGAAGACATTAAGGTTATAGAGCCAAATAAATATCCGACTGCAGAGGCTAGAGAAGGTTTTGAAGAGAAACTAGCTAAAGAGATACAGGAGACTTACGACAACTTTGACCGTTCTTATAGACGGACCGGCATCTCAATATCTGAAATTGTATTTACTTTATCTAAAGGTCTTAATTTAGATTCAACAAAGACTGCATATATGGTCTTCGAGAGCAAACAATAATAATATACGTTATCGTGAGAAATAAGAGTTGAATATAGATTACTATGTTTAAGTCAGAAGACTATCAACTGCCACTTGAAAAAGTATTAACTCTAAGAGTAATTACTGATGACATTGAGTCATGCAAAGATGTTGGGGTACTACAGAACAGTTTAAAAGATACCACTAAATTGCTAATGACATATCAACACATGCTTGGGAAAGTGTTACAGGATCAGATCCATTCAAATTTAGCGAAGATGTTTGACGAAGAAAGTAATTAACAGAACAGTTAAAATAAGAATATTAAGAAGATAGTCTAGGGCGTTTTCGATGAAGATTCAATTAAAGCACTCTAATGTATTAGACAGCGGTTTAGCAAAACAACCAACAGCTGTAAATATGCTTGACGGTGAAATTGCCGTTAATTTTAATGCAACTGACCCTGCAATATTTATTAAAAATAGTGATGGCAATATTGTAAGAATTGCTGGAAAAGATAACCTAGCATTTACTGGATATGAGGCATCAATTCAAGCCGCCTCTTCACCTCCAACAGGCTTAGAAGCAGGGAATCTGTATTTTGACACTGATGATAACAGGCTGTACTATTACTACAATGATGGTACTACTACTCAATGGGTAGATGCTAGTACTGAAAAATTTGATGTAACTATAATTCCAGATCCTACAAATCTTAGTCATCAAAGTGGGACCTTAGATGATCGCTATGTGAACTCCAATGGAGACACCATGTCAGGCAATCTTGTCCTGAATGCTGGTGTCAATATTAACTCTTCAGATATTTATTTAAACAACGGCAAGATTACTTTTGAAGGTGCAAGCGCAAATGCGCATGAGATTCGATTAACTGTTATTGAGCCTACTGCTGATAGGACCTTGTCGCTTCCTGACACTACGGGAACGATTGTATCAACGGGAGATGCCGGAACTGTTACAAGTTCAATGATTGCAGATGGCACCATTCAAAATATAGATGTAAGTAATTCTGCAGCAATAGCTTTGTCGAAACTTGCAACAGGTAGTTTGCCTAGTGGCATTACAGTTGCTAGTGCAAACATTACAAATGGAACAATTGTAGATGCAGATATTAATTCATCAGCATCAATAACACTAAGCAAGTTGGGTTCGGGAGCATTACCTTCGGGAGTAACAATTACATCATCAAGTATTGCTGGAGGTGTTGCACCAACGGATATAGCAGCAGGTGCATTGCCAAATAATGTAACGATTACGACATCTAACATTACCAATGGAACAATTATTGATGAAGATGTAAGCTCATCAGCAAAAATTCAAGTAAGTAAGTTAGCCGATGGTAGCTCTCGTCAGTTACTTCAAGTTGATGCTGCAGGATCTAATGTAGAGTGGACGTCAGATGTTGATATTCCCGGTACTTTAGATGTAGCCGGCAATTCAACTTTTGATGGTAACGCTACAGTTTCTGGAAATCTAATAGTTGATGGATCTACAGTTGCACTGAATGCAAACATTGTTACTGTCAAAGATACTAATATTCAACTTGGTGTGATTTCGTCACCAACTGATGTAAGTGCAGATGGTGGAGGCATAACACTAAAGGGAACTACCGATAAAACATTTAACTGGTTAAATAGTAGTGATTCCTGGACCTCCAGCGAAAATCTTGATCTTGCATCAGGGAAGGCTTATTACATTAATGGTGCTGAAGTCTTAAATCAAACTTCATTGGCTAGCGGAGTAACCGGTTCAAGCCTAACCAGCTTAGGCACTATTAACAGTGGTACATGGCAAGGCAATCAAATAACTGATGCATATTTAGCAACAATATCAACTGCGGGCAAAGTTGCGAATACAGCAACAACTGCCACAAATTTAAACTCTGCAAATGCAATTGTTGCTCGTGATGGCTCGGGAGATTTTATTGCAAGAAATATCACCGCTTCATTAATTGGTAATGCTGACAGTGCAGATAAATTATCAACCGCACGCACAATTAGTTTGACTGGAGACCTTACAGGTTCAGCAAGTTTTGACGGTACATCTAATATTTCAATAAATACATCAGCAATTTTTACAGGTACAACGAATCTCTCGTACATTACTGGTACAAGAACAATAACTTCTGACACAGGTACTAATGCCATATTGCCTTTGTTCAGTAATACCGATGCAGGATTAACAGGGGCGTCAGGAGGTGGAACTGTTAATTATTTAAGAGCTGACGGTACATGGGCAAGCCCCCCTGGCACAGCAACAAATCTGGGTTATGTCTTAGGTACCAGTACAATCACTTCAAGCACAGGGACTGGAGTAGCCCTCCCTTTATTTAGTTCGAGTAATTCTGGATTAGTGCAAGGATCTGGAGGTGGTACTACTAAGTTCTTACGAGCTGACGGAAGTTGGATTGATTTAGGTAGTAGCCGCACAAGTCTTGGAGTTACTCCACCAAGTAATGCTTCACCTGGAGACGCGTGGTTTGATACTGATGAAGGCCGTACATATATCTATTATCAAGATACAGACTCAAGTCAGTGGGTCGAAGCAAACCCTAGTTGGAATGGAGGTATCCCTGTTGGATCAGTTACTCCTAACTATTTGAGTATTGGTGGACCTAACTGGGATGCAAGTGGTAATTTAACTGCCTCTGGATCTATTACTGCTGCATCTGGTGTAATAACGGGCAAACTCGGCATCGGGAACACAGATCCTGATCAAATTTTGACAGTAGGAAACACGACTACCAACAACATTATTCGCATGAGAGCTGGTGCAACCAGCGTGAATGGTCTTGACTTTGGCGATGCTAATGATCCTGATATTGGCAGGATTCGTTATGCACACAGCGACGATTCAATGGCCTTTACTACAAATGCATCTGAGCGGATGCGCATCGATTCTAGCGGCCGCCTCGGCATCGGGACGACTAGTCCTAACAATCTTATCCACGTGAGTGGTAATAGCAACCCGCAAATCAGTGTATATGCACCTAATATCGGGACTAACAGCGCCGGTTTTTTCATTGGAAATGAAGGGCAGCGCAACTGGCAAGTCTGGGCAGATAGAAGCACAGATCAGTTTAGAATTGGCAATAACAGCAGAGCAAATGCAAATTTAGTAATCAAAGGATCCACGGGCGACGTCGGCATCGGGACGGATAGTCCGGCGGGAAAGCTTGATATAATTAGTGCATCAGGAAGATACCTTTTCAGAAGTGATCAGGGCAGTATATGTCTTGATTCAGTCACTCAAGCAAACTCTGCTTTTGATGATCTTAGAATTCGCGCTTCAAACATTCTCTTCCAAGAAGGTGGCACCGAACGGATGCGTGTTGCTGCCGGCGGCAACGTTGGCATCGGGACGAGTAGTCCATCCAGTTTTGCTGGAGATTGCACTCTTGCTATAAGCAGCACTGGAGGAGCAAGAATAGGATTAAATGCTACAGGCAGAAATTATTACATTGGAGGAGATAGCGGATCTGATCGTTTAGAGATTGGACGTAGGATTTCAAGTAACTCTGCAGATAGTGCTGATCTCGTTTTGACAGCAACTGGCAAAGTCGGCATCGGGACGACTAGTCCGGCGGAGAAGTTGCAAGTTGACGGGACAATCCTGGCTGAAGTCATCAATTACGGCCCTAACCAAGACCAACCTTATCTAATTGCTGGGACGACAAATTATACAGGTGCTACTACAAATTTTGGCACCTATGGGATCCAGCATAGATTTAAAGTCAATTCTGGCGGTACAGGTCGAGTAACGATTGATACATCTAATGGAGAAGCCTTTTGTGTTAATAACACCGGAAAAGTCGGCATCGGTACTAGCTCGCCTACAGATAACTTAACCATTGCAAGTGGTTCTAATCAAATTGGATTAAGTACAGGCAATCAATCCCTTGATGGAACGTTAGACCTTGGTCATTTTGGAAACGGCGCATTTATTGGGACTGTTGCAGGAACTAATGCTGCAGCAAATGTCTTGCGATTAGGCGTGTCTGGCATAGAGAAAATGCGTATCGGTTCCGATGGAAACGTCGGCATCGGGTTGAGTAGTCCTACTGCTCCACTTCATGTTGGAACTGCAACCACTGCTGGATACTCAATCAGTATTAATCGTAATGGTGCCGCCAGATATCATCTTTACAACCAAGGTGGAATTGCTGAGTGGGTACTTGGACAGAACGCATCAAATGATCATAATTTTAAGATTACCAAGAAAGTCGGTGCTACAGAATTTAATTATTTAACAATATTAGCTTCAGGCGGCAACGTCGGTATCGGGACGGATAGTCCTAATCGGAAGCTTGTAATTGCTGGTTCTGGCGGAGCTAGTAATGTCGAATTGCGGTTAAATGCAAGCGATGGCGGAGCAAGACAGATTACTTTTGCCGGAACAGGCAGTACCACACATGGCATTAGATCGACAGGGACAAGTGGCAATAGTCTTACATTTACTAGCGGCTCATCTGAATATCTACGCATCGATTCCAGTGGCAACGTCGGCATCGGTACGAGTAGCCCTGGTAAAGCATTACATTTAAGTAATTCAAATCCGCAAATGCGTTTTACGGATACAGGTACAGGTGCTAATTTTGATATTAATGCAAACAGTAGTGCTGGCAACGTTGCTTTAAATGTAGATGCTGCCGCCGCCAGTTCGCAGAGCAGTTTTATTATTAATACTCGTAACAGCGAAAGATTTAGAATTGTTGGAACGTCAGGCAACGTAGGTATCGGGACGAGCGCTCCTGGCTATAAATTAACTGTTAATGGCACTTGTGCGGCTTCAAATCTTTACATCAACGATGATAGAAAATTAGCCTTGAATGTTAATGATGGTCACGGTAATACAAATATTTGCTTTAACGATATCTCTGGTGTAGGACAAAGAAACGGTTCATGCGCTCGAATAACGTCAACTACTGATAGCACTGCTGCAAACTTTCAGATCCAAGTTGGCAATAATTCCGTTGCCGGTTCCACTAATTCAAGAACAACAATCCTTACGCTTACTACAAGCGGTGCATCAATAAATGGGTCGCTTTCCAAAAGCTCGGGTTCATTCAAGATTGATCATCCCTTGCCTGAGTTAAGTGAAACTCACGATCTTGTTCACTCTTTCGTTGAAGCGCCTGATGCTTCCAATCTTTACGCAGGGATGGTAGACCTTGTTGATGGTACGGCAACAGTAAATATTGACACTGCGCACAGGATGACTGAAGGAACCTTCGAGGCACTTAATACTCTTCAGAGTTGGTCTAGCTCAAATGAATCGGGTTACAGCCCAGTTAAGTGCTCGGTTTCTGGGAATTTGTTAACTATTGAATGCCAAGACGCGACTAGCACAGACACTGTTTATTACGAAGTCCGTGGCGTCAGAAAAGATCCGCACATGTTGGCCGCTGAATGGACTGACTCGAATGGCCTAGTCATCGTAGAACCTGAGAAAATTGTCACGCCTGAAGCGTAACCAATACCTACCGGCATTCCGCCTCGGGGCAACTCGGGGCCTTGCCACTATAATCTTTTTATAACTTTCAGCTTTTACATTTAAATAAAGTATCGTCTATAATTAAATTGAATATATATATAATTTATATTATGTCTGACGCTTCTATTTCAATCACTTGGGAAATCGCTCAATTAGATCGCGAAACAAGTGATGGATTTGTATTTACTGCTCACTATAGAATTAATGCAAATAATGGTACTTATACAGCAGGTGCATATGGTTCATTAGGTTTTGAACGCCCTGAATCATTAATTCCTTTCTCTGAGCTTACTGAAGATCAAGTAATTGGTTGGGTCAAAGAAGCTCTAACTCAAGAAAAAGTCGAAGAAGTTGAAACTGCTTTAAAATCAAATATATCTGAGCAAGTAAATCCAACCAAAGCAAGTGGTATGCCTTGGTAACAACTGTAGCCAACACGAAGTTAGATATACTTGATACAGAGATTTAAGCTTCAGAATCTGAAGGAGTATATTAATGGCTGCCATACAGTTCCCAAATAATCCGAACACTGGTGATCTGTTTACCGCCAGTAATGGAATTCGTTACACCTATGATGGTGAGAAATGGAAAACACTTGGTACTTCTACCGTTGGCACAGAGGGTCAGTTCTTAGAAACGCCTACGTCACTAACAATTGACAAAGTAATTCCAGCGAATACGAATACTGGAGTTGTAGGCCCTATGGCAATAAGTGCAGGTGTTACTTTATCAATACCTGCCACATCAACTTTTAGAACACTTTTAGGTAAATCAGTTGGAATACCCACGAGTGGTGGAACATTCACGGGTCCAGTAAATTTAACTGATACTCTTACAGGAACTTTTGCATTTTTTTCAAACAACGTCGGCATCGGGACAAGTAGTCCAATAGCTAATTTACACATTCAATCCGATACCTCCAAAAAACTCCTTGTTAACAATAATGATTTCAATCAAATTAACAGTGCAGGAAGCAGCTTTGATATTGGATTTGGAGCTACATCAGGTGCTACCTACACAGATCTTAGAGCATTAACCAATGGTAGATCTAACTGGGGCGATTTAGTCCTGCAACGAGGTGGAGGAAACGTCGGTATCGGGAAGAGTTCTCCTATATCGACGCTGCACTTAAGAGCCGGTAACCCTACGATAACTCTTGAAGATGGCACAGGAGCACTCCAAAGTTCAATAAGTGGTGATGGCGGTGAGCTGGCCTATTCGATTGCTGGCTCTGAAAAGATGCGTATTACTTCCGGTGGCAACGTTGGCATCGGGACGAGCACTCCTACTGAAGAACTAGAAGTTGTAGGCACGGGGCCAACAGTTAAGATACGGTCAACTGCAAATAATACTCCAATCTTAGCTCTTGACAGTAATAGAGCTGCCAATGTAATTAACAGCCAGATTCTGGGGCAGTGGGATGGTACTTCAATCGCTGCGATTAGATTCCACAATGCTGATGATGCAGTTAATAAAGATAACGGAGATATAACTCTATTGACCGCATCTGCTGGCGCACTCGTTGAGCACATGAGGATACTAAACAACGGTAACGTCGGCATCGGGACGAGTAGTCCCGACGAGGCGCTAAGTATTGCTAAAAGTGGTAACTCTAGTATTAGGCTTGGCCAGGCCGGAGGTAATTACGCGTATCGCTTAAGGGCAAATGTCAATTCTTCTGTCAATGGCGGATTCCTTATTGAAGATGCAGTTACTGGCAGTGACCTTTACAAAGTTACTTCAGGAAGCTCTGGAATCCATCGGTTTTCTATCGACGCTAGTGAAAAGGTACGGATTGATTCAAGTGGAAACGTCGGCATCGGGACGAGCAGCCCAGATGTAAAACTACATGTTTATAGTTCCACTATTAGTCAGAGTTGGTCTGACAATGATGCTGATTTAATCAAATTAGAAGGCGCGGTTGAAGGTATAAATTTTGTTAATTCAACAACTGGATTCATTTCATTTTCCGACACAGACGCACGTGCCCGTGGTTTGATCGAGTATTTACACAGTTCGGACTCTATGCAGTTCGACACTGCTGGCTCTGAAAAGATGCGTATCGCTTCCAGTGGTAACGTCGGCATCGGGACGACTAGCCCTGACACACCACTTGAAGTTAGCAAGCAAGTAAGCGGAGAAATAGAACTCGCTCGATTCAGAATTAAAGGTCAAACTAACAATCCAATGCTTCGAGTTTTTGCGGATGAATCACAGAAGTTATTAACAATTGGCACTTCAGGCAGTGTAGTTGGATCTCAAATTGCTTTTGACACAAGCACTGGTGAAGCGATGCGCCTCGACTCCAACGGCAACGTAGGCATCGGGACGGGTAATCCTACTGAAGCTCTAGAAGTTGTAGCCACAGCGGCAATAGTTAAGGTACGGGCAACTGGAAATAATACTCCAAAATTAATTCTTGACAGTGATAGAGCTAACAATGTAATCAACAGCCAGATTCTGGGGCAGTGGAATGGTACTGCAATCGCTGGAATTAGATTTAATAACGGTGATGATGGAGTCAATAAAGATAACGGAGCTATAACTCTATTAACCGCATCTGCTGGCTCACTCGTTGAGCGCATGAGGATACTAGACGACGGCAACGTCGGCATCGGGACGAATGATCCGCAGGCGAAGTTAGAGATTGGGGGTGGCGCAAGCACCGGCATTCCATCTCTTTATTTAAGTAGAGCGCCTACCGTAAGCAATACTTCCGACATTGCTTTATCATCTAATTCAGTTATTCGTTCTGAAGACTCACTTCGGAGTGTCGTCAATGCTGGTGGTTATTTTAGCTGGTTAATTGGAGGCACTGACAATAAAGCTGGAACGAACGGATCTACTGAATTCATGCGAATCGACAGCTCGGGCAGGCTGTTGGTGGGGACGATAGATCCCAGCCCGCACAATAGTGAAGGTATTTCTATTAGTGCAGGTACCGGTGTCTTGGTGGGGGTAAGCAATACTCACGCTGCAATTTTTGCAAGGCATGATAGCAACGGAGAATGTGTTCGATTTCAACGCAACAATGCAGACGTTGGATCTATCGACGTTACAACAACATCGACTTCTTATAATGAATCTTCTGACTATCGTCTTAAAGAAAACGTCGCTGACATTGTTGACGGTATTGCCCGCCTTAAGCAACTGCAACCTAGACGTTTTAACTTTATTGCCGATGCAGAAACAACAGTCGATGGTTTTATCGCACACGAAGCGCAAGCTGTAGTACCGCAATCCGTAACTGGAACCAAAGACGAAGTTGATGATGATGGTAATGCGGTCATGCAAGGTATCGACCAATCCAAACTTGTCCCACTACTAACAGCAGCACTACAAGAAGCAATCACGAAGATTGAAACTCTTGAAGCAGAAGTCCAAGCACTTAAAGGATCCTGATAAATAACTAAAAAGTAGATAAAATGTCAAGAGCTCGTAATCTAGCCGGTTTTGGTTCAGCTATTACCAGTGTAGAAAATCCAGTTAATATCCGAGTAGGGTATGTAACAGCGATTACATACTATGGTGACGGTTCCGAGTTGACTGGAACTCCAGGTGGTCTGGGTACTGCTTTATCAGATAATCTTTCTGACCCACTGAATAAAATATATTATACGAATGCAAATCTTTCGATTGCATCTACGATTACTGTAGACCCACCAGAATCTGCATCAGCTGCATATACACAATACACTGATATTGTAATGCAAGGTGACGCTGACTTGATTGTTGGTGATGGTGATGATTTTATTCCTGATATTTTAGGTATTGGTACAGAGAAAGTAAAAGTACTTAATGTGGACTTTGATAACTCTAGATTGAGAGTCTTAAGAGCAGTTAGTGGAACGGTCTCCGCTGGTCATACTATCGGTAAGTTTTTAATTGAAGATTCTAGGAATTTTGATATTAGCACGGGTATCACTTCGACCTATAAATTTATAAGAAATCAAGAAGTTTACTTTAATCCCAGCGAAACTGTTGGCGTAGGAACTACCGCTGGAGTTGGTATTGGTTCTACCCTATCTTTTGCTAATCCTGGTGCAGGTATTACTGAGAAATTTATTCCAACTAAAACTCTCTATTTTAGAAACCATAGTTTTAAAACTGGAGATCAATTAACTTACTCTACAGGGAACGGTGGAACAGGTCTTTATGTCCAAGATGAGACTAATGTTGGTTTAGGAACAACTCTTGCTAGTGGAGACAAAGTATTTGTTGCTAGAATAGATGATGACCTTATTGGAATTTCAACTGTAAGGGTTGGTCTTGGGACCACTGGAACTTTTGTCGGGGTTGCTGCCTCTCACAGAGGGTCTTCAACGTTATTCTTTAGAGGTGTTGGTGTTGGCAATTCTCACAGTTTTACAACTAATCATACAGTAATAACTGGAGAAGTAAAGAAAAACACTGTTACAGTAAATACAACCGAAGAACATGGATTACATGTTGACCATAAAGTAGACGTATCGGTTAATCCAAGAACAAATCAGACTGTAGTCGTAAAGTATAACGACCATAACAGAAATGTTGTTTTCAATCCTCTTGGATTTTCCTCTACTGGAATTAATACATCAACTGGAGCAATCAATATTCCAGATCATAAGTTTAAAGGTGGAGAAAAAGTAATTTATAATGTTGGAGTTGGTAGTGATGTTTCCGGCGGTTTAATTAATGAAAACATCTATTACATTTCCAGAATAGATGATAATAACTTTAAGTTGTCCAATACTTACTATGATGCTACTAAAGATATTCCAGTCACGGTTGGAGTTGCCAGCACTGGAATAACTGGTGGTAATATTAATCCAATTAATCCACCAATATCATTATATAAAGATTCTACAGTTACTTTCGATCTTTCTGATTCTTCTCTTGGATATTCGGTATTGGGGTCTAGTTATCCTGCATTTGAATTAAATCTTTATAGAGATAATGAGTGTAAGATTCGTTGGAATAAATCAGATAACAGTAAAGTATTTGAATATTCTTCATCTGGACAAGTTGGTTCTGTTGGCGGTAAATCTATCTTAAGTGTAAACTCCAATCTACCAGAAAGTCTTTTTTATAAACTTGATTTAGTTTATGATGCAAGTCTACCAACTATTAAATCAGAAATAACAACTGACAATGAGGTTATTTCTAGAAATAAATTAGCAATTAAAGATAGTGAATATAATGGCACCCATAGAATTATTGTTGGAACTACAACTTCATTCTTCTATAATTTAAAAGAGTATCCAGAAAACGCATCTTATACCTCAACTACCTCTGAAATACTCTATGAGACAGATTGTACTCATACAGATGGTCCAATTGCTAAAATTGAGATCATAAATCCAGGTAAAAATTATTATGCATTACCCGGAATTTCTACACTTAATAGTACTTCTGGTGATGGAGCAATTTTAGAAGCACAAAGTTCTACTATTGGTAGTTTGAAGAATGTACTTATTAAAGATATTGGATTTAATCTTCCTTCTGATAATACTTTGAACCCCAGATTACTTTTCCCACAATCGATTCGTATTGAACCATTAGCAGTATTAGAATCTGTTGGCATAACTTCTTTCTGAAGAGGATTCTCTATAACACCAAAACTAGTTG
>WLWG01002424.1_pt1 | contig 14232 bp, 10 predicted proteins | sample 6712871 | NCBI WGS metagenome assembly WLWG01 (sample SAMN12718693, study PRJNA515312) | sponge metagenome | isolation source: marine sponge | host: Mycale hentscheli | place: New Zealand: South Island, Marlborough, Capsize Point | collected 2003-05-01 | reverse complement strand
CGCTCGCCGTCTGATCAGTGGGCTGGGCGAAGAACATGACCACAATCACCCGGACGTAGAAGAACGCAGCGATGAGACTCGCCACCACGCCGACGATCACCAACCACACCATGCCCGCCTCGATCGCCGCAGCGAAGACGCCGAACTTGCCGACGAATCCGGAGGTCAGCGGGATGCCCGCGAGGGCGAGCATGAACACGGCGAACGCCGATGCGACGACCGGAGACTTACGGCCGATGCCCGACCACGTTGCGAGGTTCGTTGCTTCGCCACCAGAGTCCCGGACCATGGTGATAATCGCGAACGCACCGATCGTCGTGAAGCCGTACGCGATGAGGTAGAACATCGTGCTGGCGATACCGGCAGCCGATGCGGCGGCGACACCGATCAGGATGAAGCCGGCCTGGGCCACGGATGAGTACGCGAGCATTCGCTTGATGTCCGACTGGACGACCGCGAGGATCGACCCCACCAGCATGGTGAGGGTGGCGATGATCCAGATGATCGGTTCCCAGTCCCATCGCACGCCTCCGAAGGCGACGTAGAGGATACGCAGCAGTGCTCCGAACGCGGCGATCTTTACTGTCGCCGCCATGAATCCGGTTACCGCAGTCGGTGCTCCCTGGTAGACGTCCGGCACCCACTGATGGAACGGAACGGCACCGACTTTGAACAGCAAGCCGATGAGCACCATGCCCAACCCGATCATCAAGACCAACGATTCACCAGGCTTGCTGGTGACGGTTTGAGCGATCTCCGGGAAGGTGATGGATGCTGCGTAGCCGTACACCAGTGCGGCGCCGTAGAGGAAAAACGCCGACGAGAAAGCGCCGAGCAGGAAGTACTTCAACGCCGCCTCCTGACTCAGCAACCGGCGTCGGCGCGCCATGCCCGTCATCAGGTAGAGCGGGAGCGACATGATCTCCAGACCGATGAACATGATGAGAAGGTCATTCGCGGTGACGAAAAGCATCATCCCGAGCACAGCGAACAGCGTCAGGGGCCAGATCTCGGTTTGCAGGTAGCCGCGCTGCGTGAACTGCTTCTCCTCTTCCGATCCCGGTAGCGAGGAGACACGGGAGGCAAACGCATCGCCCACAGAGTCGATCGAGCGTTCGGCCATGAGCGCAGCCCCGAGGAGCGCGATGATCACGATGGCGCCTTGAAGAACCAGCGCGGGTCCATCGATCACGATCGCCTGACCGGCCGTCACTACCCGGGTGGATGCGTTGATGACAATCAATGCTGCGGCGGCGATGAGTGAACCAAACACGATCAGCAGCTGCAGGTATCGGCGCACACTGCGCGGCGTGAACGCCTCGATCAGAACCGACACGATGGCTGCTCCAAAGATCACGATCATCGGAGCGATCGCTACGTAGTCGATTGCCGGGGGCGAGTAGTTCATGGCTGGCTCCCGTCACTGGAAACCACAGGTTCTGGGTCCACCGCGGAGATGGTGTTCATTGTCCAATCAACGGCGGGGTTGATCACGTTCAACAACGGCGCGGGGTATAGGCCGAGGGTGATGCTCAGGGCAGCGATCGGTACCAGCGCGGTGATTTCCCGTCCCTTGAGGTCGGTCATGCCTTCGACGCTGGGATTCGCCGGCCCGGTCATCGACTTCTGATACAAGCGCAGCACGTACGCGGCCGTGATCACGATTCCCAGCGTGCCCAAAGCGCCGACCCATAGGTAGCGCTCGAAGGCTCCCAGCAAAACGAGGAACTCGCCGACGAAGGACACCAGACCCGGAAGAGCCAGTGAGGAGAGCGCCGCGACGAGGAAGAAGCCCGCGAGCACCGGGGCGACCTTGTTGACACCGCCGTAATCCGAAATGAGAGCCGAGTCGCGGCGACGTGACATCAAGAAACCCGCGGTCAGGAACAAGGCAGCGGTGGAGAGACCGTGCGCCACCATGTAGACCACCGAGCCGGATTGACCCGAACTCGTGAAGACGAAAATGCCGAGCGCGATGAACCCGAAGTGAGACATGGAGGAGTAGGCGAACAAGCGCCGCATGTCCTGGGCGGTGAGGGCTACGTACGCTCCGTAGAAGATGCCGATCAAGGCCATGCCGATCACGACCGGTGCGTAGAACTCGCTGGCTGCCGGGAAGATCGGCAAGCAGTAGCGGATCATTCCGAAAGTTCCTACTTTGTCGAGAACACCGATCAGTAGCACCGACGTGCCGGGCTTGGATTGCGCTGCTGCGTCCGGAAGCCAGGTGTGGAACGGCCACAGGGGAGCCTTGATCGCGAACGCGAAGAAGAAGCCGAGGAAGAGCATCTTCTGCGTGTTGGGGTCCATCTCCAGGCCCACCAAGGACAGGAAGTCGAAAGTTCCACTGCCCAACTCTCGAGCGGAGACCACGTACAGGCCGATCAACGACGCCAACATGAACAGGCCGCCGAGCAGGCTGTAGAGAAGGAACTTGATCGCCGCGTAGGACCTTTGTGGACCGCCGTAGCGACCGATCATGAAGTAGACCGGGATGAGCATCACTTCGAAGAAGACGTAGAACAAGAAGACATCCGTCGCAGCGAAGACGCCGATCATCAAGGCTTCGAGGGCCAAGATCAGCGCGAAGTAACCCTTGACCGAACCCTCGGACTCTTGGTCACCTTCAATATCGCGCCAACCCGCCAGGATCACAACGGGAACGAGCGTTGTGGCCAGCGCGACGAGCACCAGTCCTATCCCGTCCACTCCTACCGAGTACGAGATGCCGAACGACGGGATCCAGGGGTAGGACTCCACGAATTGGAAGGGCTGCGTGGATGCGCCGTCGAACTGCAAGGCCATCGCGATCGTCAATGCCAAAACGGCACCGGAGACCACGAGCGAGACCTGTTTGGCCAGCGTCGGCTTGGACTTCGGAAGAAGGGCGACCACGATGCTGCCGATCAAGGGCAGCAGGCCAAGGGTCGTCAACCAGGGGAAGGCACTCATGACAGCACCACCAAGACGAGTGCGATAGCGACGATGAGGGCGCCTCCCACCATGGACAAGGCGTAGGAACGTGCGAAACCACTCTGGCTTCGCCGCAAGCGACGAGCCAGGTCACCGACGAAGGTTCCAGTCCAATTGACGAAGCCGTCGACAGCTTTGTTGTCGAAGGTGGTAATCATCTCCGCTGCCCGGTAGGTGGGTTGCACGACGAGCACGTCGTTCACGGCATCGCCGTAGAGGTCCTGACGTGCCGCGCGCGTGAGGACGTTGCCCGTGGGAGCCTCGATGGGTACATCCCTCCGGGCGTACATGACCCAACCGATGATGGCGCCGATGATGACCACGATCAGGGTGACGGCGATATAGAAGGACGTGGGCAAGGGGGTGGGGACCGACTCGTATCCCACAACGGGCTTGAGCCAATCCTTGATGTCTCCCCAGAACAGCAGGGCCATACCGAGGAAGGCAGATCCGAGCGCAAGCAATACGAGGGGGATGGTCATCACCGAGGGTGACTCGTGCGGGTGAGCATCGTCTTCCCAACGCTTCTTGCCGAAGAACGTCATGGCGATCATGCGGGTCATGTAGAAGCCGGTGACGCCGGCAGCGAGGATGGCAGCAGCGCCGATAATCCAGTTGCGCTCGAACGCGGCGTGGATGATCTCGTCCTTCGACCAGAATCCAGCGAACGGCGGTATGCCGATGATGGCGAGATATCCGGCCATGAACGTCACGAAGGTGACACCCATGACTCCCCGAAGCGCTCCGTAGCGGCGCATGTTCACGTTGTCGTTCATTCCGTGCATGACGGATCCGGCTCCGAGGAAGAGGCCGGCCTTGAACACACCGTGGGTGAGCAGGTGGAAGATCGCGTAGACGTAACCGATGGGGCCGAGACCGGCGGCGAACACCATGTAGCCGATCTGGCTCATCGTGGATCCTGCCAGCGACTTCTTGATGTCGTCCTTGGCGGAACCAATGATCGCGCCCATGAAGATCGTGATCAGTCCGACAACGACAACGGCCGTCGCGGCCCATGCTGCAGCGTCGTAGATGGCGTTGCTGCGGGCGATCAAGTAGACACCGGCGGTGACCATGGTGGCCGCGTGGATGAGGGCGGACACCGGTGTGGGTCCCTCCATGGCGTCCAACAACCAGGCCTGCAGGGGGAACTGGGCTGACTTGCCGGCAGCGGCGAGGAGCAACAACAGGCCGATGGCCGTCAGGGTTCCCTCACTCGCGTCACTTGCTTGCCCGAAGACGTCCTGGAAGGTGATCGATCCGAAGGTGACGAAGATGAGCATGATGGCTAGCGAAAGACCGACGTCTCCTACTCGGTTGATCACGAATGCCTTCTTCGCTGCTGCCGCGGCACTCGGCTTGTGTTGCCAGAAACCGATCAGCAGGTAACTCGCGAGCCCGACCCCTTCCCAGCCGACGTACAACAGCAGGTAGTTGTTGGCGAGCACCAACACCAGCATCGCGGCGACAAACAGATTCAGGTAGCCGAAAAACTTGCGTCGATCCGGGTCGTGGGACATGTAGCCGAGCGAATAGATGTGAATCAGCGCACCGACGATGGTGATCAGCAAGACGAAGACCATGGACAGCTGATCGAGTTGCAGCGCGAAGGAGGCCTGGAAGGAGCCGACGAACACCCAGTCATACACGTTCTGCACGACCGTGCGCTCTTTCGCGGGTCGCTCCATCAGTGCGAGCAACATCAAGACGCTGATGACGGCAGACGCCACCACGGTGAGCACGCCGAGTATCGGGCCCCACGAATTGGTGCGCCGACCGGCGAACAGCAGGATGGCCGCGCCGGCTGCCGGGAGGGCGATAATCACCCACAGCAGCGCGAAGATCCCCTCGGCGGGGACGATCTCGGTCACGTATCCGTCCTATTCGTTATTCGTTAGTACTTCAGAAGATTGGGTTCGTCGATCGATGCGGAACGTCTGGTGCGGAAGATGGTCACGATGATCGCCAAGCCCACGACCACTTCGGCCGCGGCCACGACCATCACGAAGAACGCGACGACCTGGCCGTCGAGATTTCCATTCATGCGAGCGAACGCGACGAAGGCAAGGTTCGCCGCATTGAGCATCAGTTCCACAGACATAAAGACGATGATCGCGTTGCGACGAACGAGCACCCCGATCGCACCGATGCTGAACAGCAACGCGGAGAGCAGAACGTAGTTGGCTGGATTCATCGGCCGTCATCCTCACCGGACGAATCGGCAGACAGTTGACGCACTTCGTCGATTTCTGCCGGATCGACGTCCCGGATATCGTCACGGACCCTGAGCGGCTCCGGAACGCTGATGTCGCTCGTGCTTCCGTCCGGCAGGAGGGCGGGTGTGTCCACCGCGTTATGCCGCGCGTAGACGCCCGGTGGGGGGAGTTGCCCCGGGTGCGCCCCCGAAGCGAAACGCTCTTGGGACAACTCTCGCTGCGTTCGTTTGGGCATCCACCTTTCGCGGTGCGTGAGGATCATGGCACCCATGGCCGCAGTGATCAGCAACGCGGCGGTTACCTCGAAGGCGATCAGGTAGGGACCGAACATCAGGGCCGCGAGCCCTTCCACATTTCCGCCCTGGGCGGCATTGGCTGCGTCGAGCCCTGTCGAGGACGTTTCCATCAAGCCGTTGCCGATTCCTGCGATCAGCAGAATGGAGAAGCCGACTCCGAGGAGAAAGGCAGCCACCCGCTGGCCCTTGATGGTCTCGATCAGCGAGTCAGAGGAGTCGACTCCGACCACCATGAGAACGAAGAGGAACAGCATCATCACGGCACCGGTGTAAACGATGATCTGGACCATTCCCAAGAAGGGAGCCGAATTCGCAACGTAAAGGATCGCCAGATTGATCATGGTGAGGGCGATGAACAGGGCGCTGTGCACGGCCTTTCTCGAGATCACCATGCCGAGCGCACCGATCACCGCGAGGGTGCCACTGACCCAGAAGACGATCGCTTCCCCGGTTCCCACCGCTCCACCGTTCACACTGCCTCACCTTGGTTCGGTGAGGAGCCAGTCACCTTGTTGGCGTAGTAGTCCTGCTCCGAGGTGCCCGGAACCATGGGATGCGGTGGCGGGACCATGCCGGGGAGCAGCGGTGCCAGGAGTTGATCTTTCTCGTAGATGAGATCGGCGCGACTGCTGTCAGCGAGTTCGTACTCATTGGTCATCGTCAGGGCGCGCGTCGGGCAAGCCTCGATGCACAGGCCACAGAAGATGCAGCGCAGGTAGTTGATTTGGTAGACGCGCCCGTAACGCTCCCCCGGCGAGAATCGCTCCTCGTCGGTGTTATCGGCGCCCTCTACGTAGATGGCATCGGCCGGGCAGGCCCAGGCGCATAGTTCGCACCCGACACACTTCTCCAGACCGTCCGCCCACCTGTTCAACTGGTGTCGACCGTGGAAGCGCGGCTTCGTCGGTTGCTTATCCTCCGGGTACTGCTCGGTGACGACCTTCTTGAACATCGTTGTGAGCGTTACCCCGAACCCACGAACAGCTTGTGGCATCTCAGCCATGGGGGTCCTCCTGGGCATCGGCATCAATGGCCTCCGGCGACGACACCTCGGCCGTCGTCACGGTGGCTCGTCGGGGGGTGTATTCGAATCGTTGGCCAGGTAACGGGGGCACCGGGTGACCGGTTGCGGCTCCCGTCAAAACCTCGTTGACCCGACGGGCGTTCTCCGCTTCCGCGTCGAGTCGACGCTGTTCCTTCCGATTCGCGCGTGCGCTCAGCAGCCAGGAGCCTCCAAGAAGCGTCGCGATGATGACGGCGCCGATGAACAACAACTCGGTGTTGGATAGCGCCACGTCGTTGCGGAACAGGCGCGCGATCGACACGATTACCACCCACACCAGAGCAGCCGGAATCAACACTTTCCAGCCGAACTTCATGAATTGGTCGTAGCGCAGACGCGGCAGCGTTCCCCGAAGCCAAATAAAGATAAAGATGAACAGCTGCACCTTGATCAGCCACCACACGACCGGCAGCCATCCAGAGTTCGCGCCCTCCCACAGGGAGAGCGGCCACGGAGCCAAGTAACCGCCCAGGAACAACGTGGTCGCTAGAGCGGAAACGGTCACCATGTTGATGTACTCGGCGAGGAAGAACAACGCAAACTTCAGTGAGGAGTACTCCGTGTGGAAGCCACCGACCAACTCCCCCTCGGCTTCTGGAAGATCGAAGGGTGCACGGTTGGTTTCACCGACCATGGATGTTACGTAAATCAGGAAACTCGGGAGCAAGATGACAGCGAACCAAATGGGCTGCTGGGCTGCCACGATCTCCGAGGTGGACATCGATCCTGCGTAGATGAAGACCGCGACAAAGGACAGGCCCATCGCGATCTCGTACGAAATGACCTGTGCTGTGGATCGCAAGCCGCCGAGGAGCGGGTACGTGGACCCCGAGGACCATCCGGCGAGAACCAGCCCGTAGACACCGATCGACGCGATCGCCAGCACGTAGAGAACGGAGACAGGGAAGTCGGTTAACTGGAGTGGTGTTTCTACGCCGAAGACTGAGACGGTGGGACCGAAGGGGATGACCGCGAAGGCAATGAAGGCAGCGGTCGCTGAGATCACCGGTGCAATCCAGTACACCCCGAGGTGGGCAGCCTTGGGGATGATCTCTTCCTTCAACGCCAACTTGAAGCCGTCCATCAAGGACTGCAGCAGTCCTTGCGGCCCCACTCGGTTCGGGCCAACCCGGTTTTGCATGCGAGAGACGACCCTGCGCTCCCACCAGATCGTGAAAAGCGTCAACAGCACGAGCAGACCGAAGATGGCGACCGCTTTACCGATCACCAGCCACCACGGGTCGGTGCCGAACAGCCCGAACTGACCGTCGGTCATGACTGACCCCCACTCGTCACTCGCACGACGTCGCCGTAGCCGACCCCCAAGTCGCGATACACGCGGCTGCCCTCGGAGTTCATCGGCAACCAGACCACATCATCGATCATGGAATCGTCGATTTCGAGATCGACACTGATCGCACCCGATGGTCCGTGGATACTCACCTGCCCGGACGTTGGCAGTCCGTAGCGCGTGGCCGTGGCACCAGACATTCGGGCGACGGTGTCCCGCGCCGTTGCAGCGAGATGGGGTTCGCCCTCCTGCATAACACCGAGGTCGAGCAGTTGACGCCACGTGGCCAAGCGAACACCAGTGCCCGGTGAGTGTGTTGTCGCAACCGGTGCGAAGGACTCGCGCTCCCCTGTCCACGGACCCATGCGCCCAAGTTCGGCGCGAAGCTCCGACACACTGCTCGGTGCCGACATCTGCCACTGTTCGGCCAGCATCGCCAGGACAGCAGCATCGGAGTCACGCATCGCATCGCGGAATACCTGACCGAAGGGCCGCGGACGCCCTTCCCAATCGAGGAACGTTCCCGCCTTCTCACTCACGACAGCCACCGGGAGTACCACGTCGGCGATTTCCGTCACGGCCGAATGATGATTCTCAATCGAGACGACGAAGTCGACACCACCGAGCGAGGCAATGAGATCGTCCGGATAGTCCGCGGCTTCGACGCCGCCCACGAGGGCCGCGCGGCGGGCACCCGAACGCAGTGAAGAAAGGAGTGCATCACCGCTGAGCCCACGGTGCGGAAGAGACGACGGATCGACTCCCCAGGCGTCGGCTGACTGCTGCCGGGCAAGAGGATCATCAATCGGACGACCGCCGGGCAGCAGACCGGCGAGGGCGCCGGCGTCCAGTGCGCCTCGCTCTCCCGCTCGCCGCGGGACCCACGACAGCGCCGCGCCCGTTTCCTGCGCCAATGCGACAGCCGCGGCGCAGGCTCCCGGAGCGGTCGCGACTCGCTCGCCCATCATGATGACCGCTCCCGGTGCCGCGAGTGCTTCGCGGATCTCGGCTGGCAGGTCGGCCAACGCGCTGGCTTCATCGCCCGGCACAGCAGGGATCAACGTTCCGTTCATCTTGCTCAGACCCCGGCTGGCACCTGCGCCCAACGAAAACACTCGGGTACCGGATGCGGACGCTTTGCGTAGCCGCAAGAACACGATCGGAGATTCATCCTCCGGCTCGAAAGCCACCAGAAGTACTGCGGGCGCTGCTTCGAGGTCGGCGTATTCGACCCGCATCGGGCTGCCGGCGACATGGGCGGCGAGGAAATCTCGCTCCTCATCCGAATGTGCACGGGCCCGAAAGTCAATGTCGTCCGTTCCGAGCGCCACCCGGGCGAATCGTGCGTAGGCGTAGGCGTCCTCCACGGTGGAGCGGCCCCCGACGAGCACCGCGGCCTCGGACCCAGCCGCCCGCAAGCCCTGCGCGGCTACTCCAATTGCCTCCGGCCACGACGCAACGCGTAGTTCACCGTTTTCGCGGACCATCGGCCACTCGATCCGGCCCTGCTGCATGTACGAGAAGGCGAAACGGCCTTTGTCGCAGTTCCATTCTTCGTTGACCTGCGGGTCGTCCCAGGCCAACCGGCGAGTGATGGTGGATCGGCGGTAGTCCGTGCGCAACGAACACCCGGATGCGCAGTGCTCACACGACGTCGGAACAGATACGAGGTCGAAAGGACGCGCCCGGAAGCGATACGTCGCACTCGTCAACGCACCGACCGGGCAGATCTGGATCGTGTTTCCGGAGAAATAAGAATCGAACGGCTCGTCGTCAGCGGTGCCCACCTGCTGTTGTGCTCCGCGCTCCAAGAGCTCGAGCATGGAGTCACCGGCAATCTGATCGGCGAAACGCGTACAGCGAGCACACGACACACACCGCTCTCTGTCGAGGAGTACCTGAGCGCTGACATTGATCGGCTTGTCGAACGTCCTCTTGTCTTCGGTGAATCGCGATTCCGGTCGACCAACGCTCATCGCCTGGTTCTGCAGCGGACACTCACCGCCCTTGTCGCACACGGGGCAATCCAGAGGATGGTTGAGTAGCAGGAACTCCATGACGCCCTCTTGCGCTTCCCGCGCAACGTCGGAACTGAGCTGCGTTCGCACCTGCATGCCGTCGGAAACAACCTGGGCGCAGGCCGGCTGCGGCTTGGGAACACCCTCGATCTCGATCAGGCACGCCCGACAGGCGGCAACCGGATCGAGCAGCGGGTGGTCACAGAAGCGGGGAATTTCAATACCGAGCATTTCCGCAGCACGGATGACGAGGGTCCCAGCCGGCACAGACACGGCAACCCCGTCGACGATGACGCTGACGAGTTCGGGTCTGGAGTCCAGTTCCGCGCCGGGCTCGTTGGTGATGGTCATCGAACCCCCGCTGCCGCGAAGATGTACGAGGCGATGGGGTCGAACTGCTCGTCGGCAGACGTGTGAGTGGATGCCTCAAATTCTTCGCGGAAGTACTTCATCGCTGCCGGGTACGGGGTAGCGGCAGCATCTCCGAGAGCACAGAAGGAACGCCCAGCGATCTGCCCGCACAGATCCGTGAGGGTTTCCATCTCGGCCTGCTGACCCTGCCCGTGCTCGAACTTCTCCAACACCCCGGTGATCCAGTAGGTGCCCTCGCGGCACGGAGTGCACTTGCCGCACGACTCGTGCTTGTAGAACTCCAGCCACCTCGTGACGGCCTTGACGACGCTCACGGTTTGGTCGAACACCATGGGAGTTCCGGTGCCGAGCATGGTCCCGGCCTCCGCCATCGCCTCGTAGGTGAGTGGGAGATCGAGGTGCTCGTCGGTGAGCAGCGGAACCGACGATCCACCTGGAAGCCAGAACTTCACTGAGCTGCCGTCGCGCATACCACCGGCGTAATCGAGCAGTTCGCGCATGGTGATTCCCAGCGGCGCCTCGTAGATCCCCGGTCGCTTCACATGCCCGGAGACGGCGAACACCTTGAAGCCCGGTGACTTTTCGGTTCCGAAGCCACGGAACCACTCCACGCCACGGTCCACGATGTACGGGATGTTCGCGATCGTCTCGACGTTGTTGATGACCGTCGGCGACGCGTACAGTCCGGCAACCGCCGGGAAGGGCGGCTTCAGGCGGGGCTGGCCGCGATAACCCTCGAGGCTGTCGAGCAGAGCAGTTTCCTCACCGCAGATATAGGCGCCGGCGCCCGAGTGGACAACAACATCGAGGTCGAAACCAGTCCCCTTGATGTTCTTGCCGATAAGCCCGGCTTCCCTGGCTTGCTTGACCGCGAACTCCACTTTGCGAACGGCGTTCGGGACTTCACCGCGGATGTAGATGAACGCGTGGTTGGCGCGAATAGCGAAGGACGTGATGATCACACCTTCGATCAAGGCGTGCGGGTTGGCCATCATGATGGGGATGTCTTTGCACGCCCCCGGCTCGGACTCGTCTGCGTTCACTACGAGGTAGTGCGGCTTGCCGTCGCCTTGCGGAACGAAACTCCACTTCAAGCCGGTGGGAAAGCCGGCTCCGCCGCGCCCCCGCAAACCGGCGTCTTTCACGGTCGTGATGATGTCGTCCGGATCGCTAGCGAGTGCCTTGTCCAAGGCTTGGTAGCCACCCACGGCTCGGTAGCCATCGAGGGTGTAGAGGTCGGGCCGATCCCAATGTTCAGTGATGACCGGCGTCAGTGGCGTAACCATCAGGCATTCCCTCCCGGCATTCGTTGTTCGCGTGCGATCTTCAAACCGGCGAGCATTTTGTCGTCCACACTCGGAGCGTCCGCTAGTCCATCGTCGGGGAAGGCGAGGGTCCGCTCAGTGGCTTCGAAGTCTCGGATCATTGGTCCGCGCGTCGCTTGCACCTGCTCACCGCGACGCAGCCGGTCCAGGATCTCTACCGCGCTGGCCGGTGTCACGTCGTCCATGAATTCCCAGTCGACGGTCATTACTGGGGCATGGGTGCACGCTGCCTGACATTCGATCCGCTCGAGGAAGAACTCACCATCGGGCGTCGTGGTGTTGTGCGATGCGCCGGTGGCTTCGACCACGGCATCCCACACCGCATCTCCACCGAGAAGCCCACACATCGTGTTGATGCACACGCCGATGTGGTGTTTGCCGACCCGCTCACGCTTGTACATCGTGTAGAAGGTGGCGACCGCGGTCACTTCGGCGGGAGTTATGCCCAGCACTTCGGCGCACGCATTGATGCCATCGGTGGTGATCGCATCTTCCTCACTTTGTGCCAGGTGCAACATCGGTAGCAGGGCACTGCGCGCGCTCGGATATCGAGCGGCGATTTCTCGCATCTGCGCGCGCGCCTGGTCGCTGATCGGCATCTGTGGCTTCTCTCCGGTCTTCGCTATCGGTCCACGCCACCCATGACGGGGTCGATGCTCGCGACGGCGGCAATGACGTCGGCGACCATGCTGCCCTCGGACATGGCGGCGGTTGCTTGCAGGTTGTTAAAGGACGGGTCGCGGAAGTGCACGCGGTACGGGCGGGTCCCCCCGTCACTGACTACGTGCGCTCCGAGCTCTCCACGCGGCGACTCCACCGCTACGTAGGCCTGCCCGGCGGGCACGGTGAAGCCTTCGGTGACAAGCTTGAAGTGGTGGATCAACGACTCCATCGACTCCGACATGATGTGTTTAATGTGTTCCGTCGAGTTCCCCTGACCATCGGAGCCGATGGATAGTTGTGCCGGCCAGGCGATTTTTTTGTCTTCGACCATGACAGGCCCCGGGGTCAGACGATCCAGGCACTGCTCGACGATCTTCAGTGATTCGTGCATCTCGGCGATGCGAATGAGGAATCGTCCGTACGCATCGCAGGACGTTTGCGTGGGAACATCGAATTCGTACGTCTCGTAGCCACAATACGGCTGGGATTTCCGAAGATCGTGCGGCAACCCGGCCGACCGCAACACCGGACCCGTCATCCCCAGTGCCATGCAGCCCTGCAAATCGAGGTAGCCGACATCGACGGTGCGCCCCATCCAGATCGCGTTGTCGATCAGCAGGTCGGCCGTGTCCTTCATCCGCTTGCGCAGCAGCGGCAGTGTGTCCCGAATAGCTTTTTCGCCATCGCTGGGAAGATCCTGGGCCACTCCACCCGGTCGGAAGAAAGCGCTGTTCATTCGCAGCCCGGTGACCATTTCGAACAAATCCAGCAGGAGTTCGCGCTCCCGGAAACCGAAGGTCATGGCGGTCAGCGCCCCGAGTTCCATTCCGCCCGTGGCAAGCGCGACCAGATGCGAGGAGACGCGGTTCAACTCCATCATCAGAACTCGGATGACGTTGGCCCGCTCCGGGATGTCCTGACTGATACCGAGGAGTTTTTCTACCGCGAGCACGTAGGCGGCTTCGTTGAAGAACGGGGTCAGGTAATCCATGCGCGTAACGAATGTGACGCCTTGGACCCACGTGCGGTACTCCATGTTCTTTTCGATACCGGTATGCAGGTAGCCGATACCGCATCGAGCGTCGGTGACGGTTTCTCCATCAAGTTCCAACACCAGACGCAGCACGCCATGGGTGGACGGGTGCTGCGGGCCCATGTTGACGACGATGCGTTCTTTCTCCCCCTCGGGTGCAGCGGCTATCGAGTCCCAATCGCCGCCAGCGAGGTTGTAGATCGTTCCGTCGACAGTTTCGTAACTATCCGCGTAGACATCCTCACCCGGATCGGCCGCGGAGCTGTAGGTGACGTCGCTCATCAGTTGTACGCCCTCCGATTATCCGGAGCGGGAATGGTGGCTCCCTTGTACTCGACCGGTATGCCACCGAGCGGGTAATCCTTGCGCTGCGGGTGACCCGCCCAATCGTCGGGCATTTCGATCCTCGTCAGGCCCGGGTGGCCGTCGAAGACGATCCCGAAGAAGTCCCATGTCTCGCGCTCGTGCCAATCGTTCGACGGGTAGATGCCGACGATCGAGGGGATGTGGGGGTTCGCGTCAGGCGCGGTCACTTCGACGCGGATTCGGCGATTGTGCGTGATCGACAAGAACGGATACACGGCGTGCAATTCCCGTCCCTTGTCTTCGGGGTAGTGCACGCCATTGACTCCCAAGCACATTTCGAAACGAAGACCCGGCTCGTCTCTCAGCATTCGGGCAAAGTCGACGATGTACTCGGCCAGAACAAAGAAGGTGATCTCATCGCGATCGACCACGACCTTGTCGATGACCGATGACACAGGCAGATTGCGATCGGCGAGGGCCAGTTCGATCTCATCGGCGAGCTCATCGAACCCGCCTCCGTACGGCCGCTCGGTCGGTGCCGGCATGACGATCGGCGACACCAGGCCGCCGAAACCGCTGGTGTCTCCCGATCCTGACACCTGGAAGGAGCCACGCCGAACGCCGACGACGTCGAGTTCGCTTACTCCCTCCGGTACCACCGGAGTGCCGGACTCGG
>WLWG01002418.1_pt1 | contig 14252 bp, 24 predicted proteins | sample 6712871 | NCBI WGS metagenome assembly WLWG01 (sample SAMN12718693, study PRJNA515312) | sponge metagenome | isolation source: marine sponge | host: Mycale hentscheli | place: New Zealand: South Island, Marlborough, Capsize Point | collected 2003-05-01 | reverse complement strand
ATGTCATCCATGGTGCGAGCACCAAGTGAACGTCCTGCTGTGATGGCAAATCTAAGATCTTCACCCTTTGTTCCGGTGAAGTCACACTTAGCAACCTCTGCTTCAAACTCGTTATTATCAAGCCCACCTACTACGGTGTAACCAAGCTCTTTAGCACCCTTTTCCATTTCAAGGCCGCATGCTTTTTCACTTAAGGATCCTACTTTCTGACTATTTAAACCACTCATTGTCTTTCTTTCTACCTTAATTATATGAGAGTTCCTTATGGAGACAACTGGATATTCAAGGTTTCCTTGAAGTTTCTCGGTTATTTTGTTATCTATTAGCTGAATAAGTCAAACAGATCTGTGCTCTTATTAGGCTCATAACCATTAGGATTATCATTGAGAATCTTCTCTCTTTCTTCCCAAGGTTTATTAAACCAATCATCAGGCATCTCTAGGGTATCACCGTGGTATAGATTAATCCTTAGGTCCTCTAAACCAAATGTAAAATGCTCACGTAGAAACTCAGCAGACACTTTCTGAAACTCTGACATAAATAGCTGCTGCTCTACAATATGTCTCAATCTCTCTTCAGCATCAGGTATCTCTTCAGCCAAGCCATTGAACAATCGCTTAACAATACAGATAGGAAAGTTACCCTTACCAGCACAAGGGTCAAAGAAGGTCTTAGTTTTATCACTCCATATAGATGGATCAAGCTTATCGAGCATCTCTTCAATTAACTCAAACGGAGTAAACACTTCACCGAAAGTATCCGACTTAGACTTGTTATATGCAGATGCCTCTGCAATAGCCTCACGTACTCTATCAATAACATCCATACATATAGTATAACTAATTAGGGGGCATAATCAACTACAATAAAGTTCATACTTAATAACCTTTAGGTTGATAACTTTCAATAATTTTTTGCTCTGCTTTTGATATACCAAAAAACTTGTAAGCAGATTCATCCGTCCATTCTCTATCATCAAGAAGAGGTATAAATTTAAACTGTGAACCATCCAATGTCATAGAGGTTCTCGTGTTATCAAAAATATACTTAATAACGTTGGTTTTAAATAGCGAGTCGAGATTGAAGGCATGCTTTTTCGATTTACATGCAATCTGAATATAACCTTTTCTATTCTGAACACCAGGCTCTAACATACCCATCTGACTTATTGCAAACCTCTTCTTTCCTCCAGGATAGGAATGCACCAATCTATACTTATCACTATCAGGTGTGTGAATTTTTTTCTCTAAATATGTAATACCGTCCTTACCAAGTTTTTCGATAGCTTTACTGGACGCGTCTACTGTAACCTCATGTATTTTTTGCAAATTTTTTGTCTTAATAGGATTAATACAATACTTTCTTACTTTCTCGAAAATAGACCTAAAATTCTTATCTATAACTACATAATCATCCTCTTTAGATGGTCTCCATGTATTGATTACATCATCCTCCATAAGAGTAATATCCCCCTCTCGAATTTTATTACGAGCAGCAAAAAAGCAGGTCCTTACATCAGCATCAAAAGCATCGTCAGGTAGCTGCTTAATCAAGGTACCCTTACTTAGTACAGTCTTACGTACAGCTTTGTTAGCAGCTTCATCTGAAAGAAACCAAGCTCTCGGTATAACAAACAATAGCTCGCCATTATCCTCTAAGAGGTTTAAACCGTTATCGATAAATTCGTGAAAGATCTTCTGTTTCCCGGACCCTTCACCATTGTAAGGAGGGTTACCGAGAATTACATTAAATGTTATATTTTTACTCACTTAAAAAGTCCTCCCTACTAACGTTTCGAAAACCAATACGCTGCATAAGAGTAACCTTATCAGGATCAAAATCCTTAAGATATATCATATTGTCAAGTATATGGTCAAAATCATGATATTCAAGCAATCTTTCAAGCAATACAACACCAAACGTTCCAAGTCCTCCTGCAGGATCTAAGAATTTAGATTCAGGGCTTTTAATCATACTTTCAGAGATCTCATTAACAACCTTACGAGCCGTGTCGATCGGTGTTATATTTTCCTCGCCCTTTTCATAGATATGACCAGCAACGTCACATGCCTTATGATATAGTGCGAGGAAGTTATCAAACTTACTTTCTTGCATACCTAATTATACGAGAGTTCCTTATGGATTGCAACTATAGAAAGATGTTAATCATACGTGTATCTAATACACCAGACATAACTGCTCTGTAGATATCATTACGATCAACCTTAGTTATTGATTTAAAGATATCATCAGCAGATCTATCACCTAACCCATTCGCTGATGGGTCAACGATTTTCTCAAGAGAGTTCAGATCGAGCATAAAAGCTACAGCAGGCAATTTCGATACCATACCAGCTATCTGCTTAATAATAAGCTCGAGAGCGTCAGGCTCTATCTCTTGCTTTACCCGTTCAGCAGCTGATCCGTTATAAGTTTTAGCTTTCTCCATCTCGTTGTCAATAAGCTTTTTAACCTTATTAGTTATAGTAGTGTTAGCTGGAGCATTAGCGAATGCCTGTAGTACTGAATCAGTCACTCTATCAAAATTAATGTAAGCGTTAGGCGTATGTAGTAAACGGGTTGCTCGATTATCCTGATCTAACATGCATGCCAGAACTTCATCAACACCGACCTGCTCGAACCCAGCTGATTCACTATGCATTGCATGGTAAATTGGATTACAGGCAATCCATGAGTTTATAACCTCCTGCTTATCACCGTTGTTAATTGCAGTAGCAAGAGACATCTCATACGTCATCTGCAATTGTCGATTAGGACTAAAGTCAATTACTCGAGCAGTATCCTTACCAGGTGCTGGTGATGCAGCTCTAAAGATAAACTGAAAGTAATGCTCCAACGCCTCTGAATCATTCATCATCATAACCGTATGCCATTCAGGTACTGTAGTACCCTCTACGAATCGACGGTATGTAAGGGTCAATGTTTTCTTATGCCTACGAATAGCATCATGTACCTCTCTAACTTTAGTTGCTACCTTAGTATTCTTATTACCAGTTGCATTAATAACATATCTATCATCACCGAATAGGTTCTGCAGAATTTTTGTAAGTGCTGCAGCCATAGGTACACCAGATGGTATATTAATAACAACATGGTCTAGATTAGCACCAGATGCTCCAGCTTGGAATTCTGTATTGCAAGGTACCAGGCCGAATACTCTAGCGAAGAAGTTTCTAATATCACCCTCATGTGATTTATAGTTACCGAAGAACTTATTAAAATTGAAACCTTCACCTGCATCGTCCTGAAAATCAGGATTATCTCTAATTGATGGATGTATTCTTGGAACGTACGTTTCCAGAGTAACAGCACCGTCAATTATACCAGCCTTCTTATCATTCTGCTGCTCAATATAGCCATAGAAGAAACGATTATCGTCATCGAAATCTCTAGTAGCATTAGTTCTAAAAGGTGTACCTGATGCCCATACCTTAAACTTAACATCGAGGCTGTTAATAAGTTCATCGAACTTATCTGTTAACGTGCCAGAGTGACACTCGTCAATAAAGGCTACATCCCAGAAAATGCTCTGTATAAATTCACCTACAGCTGGTCCTGCCTTTTCGTTATCATAAAGCTGTTTAGAGCATAGCACTACAGAAGTCTTATTAGGATCGAGCTTAAGATTAGCCTTATCCTTCTCATCCTTAAGTAAAATAACCTCAAAATTAGTAAAGTCAACATGTGAATTGATATCATCAATCAACGAATCAAAAACACCTGGCTTATTAGTAGGAACAATTACGTTAAGATTAGTTTCCTCTCTTCTCGCAATCTCTGCAACGAACTTAAGTAAGGTAAAGTTCTTACCGAATCGCATAATACATCCCATCAAGAAATCATCCTTACCCATATAGTAGGCTCTCGTCATTAGATCAATGCAAGCCTGCTGAGGTAGTCTAGGTTCGAATGCAAGTAATTTCCTCACACCAAACAACTCAACATTAACATCTTTAATGATATTATTAACCTCGTTATGGAACCACTCTGTTCCGTTACCATCTCTAGACTTTAGACCTAAATTGGTATACTTTTCTTGAAGATAATTCTCAAGGTAAATAGCTTTAGCTTCTTTACCAGGAGCATTAACATCAACCCACGCTTGCATCTGAGCATCTGTAATCTTCTGAGCCCATAATAGAACAGGAACAGAAGAAGGACCTTGAGGAGCCTTAAGCCAATAGCTTGCAATAGTATCTTGAGGAAGTTTAGCAGCACCATTAGAACCATACTGACCAAACTTTACTTCAGGTCTCTCACCATGTTTTCTGGCTAGTTTATATGCTCCAATAGTAGTCCAGATATACAATCCCTGTCCTGCTTCTCTAATGTTAGCATCAGTAGACTCTAGAGTAGTATAAAAGTTACATCCACCTTCTCTGTTGGTTCCCTCAATAGGCCTTAACCCATCTTCATTAAACTTATTTTCTTTCATACCTAATTGTATGAGAGTTCCTTATGCAGGCAACTACTTTTCTACAAATAGTCTCTATATTTCAGAGTCTTAAGAGCCATTAGATAGCGATTAACCTCATCAAATGTGCGTTGAATCACATTAGTTGCTGTAGCAGCTTCAATACCAGCAAGCTCTCCATCATCATTCCAATCGAAGTAGAATCTGAATACCTTACTAGTATCATTGATATACTTCTGCACTTCCTCATTGTCTATGCTTAAGCTCCCATCAGCATCATACTTGCTCTTAATAAGCTCTACATCAACCGTTCTTGCCCAGTATTGAGCTGTCATAGAGACAACACTACTGTAGTAATCTTTAATCTGAGCAATGTGCTTAACAGCTACAAGCTCTTCCTCGATAGACATTTTACCATCTTTGTCTGAATCAAATACTTTAAGCCAATCACCATTTGTTCTTACTCTTGCCACTTGCTTAGCCCATTCGTTATCGACTACGTAACCATTCTTATCCTCATCAGCTTCTTTTGTCCATGGTGACTTCCATTGAAACTGTGACCTAACAAACTTTATGTATGCGTAGTATTCAAGCTCATCTATTGAGCTATTCTTATCGACATCGAAGTCAACAACGGATGGCATAAGAGCAAACCAATCAGTAATGTTCTTAACACCTCCAAGAGAGTTATACTCTTCCTCTTCTTTAGCTATCTCTACCTTATCGATAACCATTTTTGGCCGATCTAAGTTCGTTATACCACCAGCATACATTGAAAGAACACCGAACAGTATAACGAGCTTACCTTTGACCATCTAATTATTTAGGCAATCTCATGCCATTTTCTACAACTCTACTCGAACTCTTTTCTATCATCCATCTCCGGACGTTTATCTTGATTGTCAATCAATCCCATTACATTCCAGAGAGCAGCGCCAAGATGGTCTTCACTCTCATCTCCTGTCCAATAGGCCATCATATGTCTCATAGCTGAGTCATATAGTACTGAGTTCTTCATGCCCAGCTTCCAGTTATTCTCTCCGTATGCTTCAGCACCAGCAAGGTATCTCTGCATCACATCATGCAAAGCCTTATGAGGTACTAAACTCATACGAGGCTTACCTTCAGCAGAGTCTCTCTGAGCTCCAGTCTCAAACTGCCTTGCAGCTCCTGTCTTCTTAACTGGCATTATCGAAAGGCTGGTTTGTACTCACAATTGAACTTAGCTGTAGGTACAGTAAAGACCGAACCACCTCGAGCACCTGCTTCACCTACTGAGTAAGCTTCATGTACGATCTTAATCTCAATACCATCATCGACTTCACTCCAAGAGATAACATCATCCTCAAGCAAGTCAATTGCCTTTGGACACTCATAGTCATCTCCATACACATCCCATTGTAGTTCTTCTCTCATATCTTTCTTTCTAAATATCTTATCAAAGTTAGAGGTATATGTCTCGTAGTCAGTTGTACGCTGCTTCGAGCCTTTACCACCATGCCATTTACTCATAACTTATTATAGTATAGTTCCTTTATAGATCAATCACCAAATGCATCCATTTCAGCCCATTGAGCATTACCAAAGACTAAAATGTCTCTCTTGAACTTGCATAGGTAAGGAGCATAGCCCCATACATCTCCTGATTGCCATTGAGCGTAAACCCATTGCTTGAAGCCTCTGCTCTCGAGAACCTTGATAGGTTTCTTCTTACCCTTAGTAATGAAGTAGTAAATCTCACGATCAGTCTCTTCTAAGATCTCATCATCATAGCCATCAATCTTAAGAGTATACACTCCATCAGTTAGATCAAGCTCCCAGCTCCTTGAGTATGTTGGTGCACAATCACCAACACGCTCTTTAGTCTCAAAGTTGAAAGATTTTATTACCATCCGAAGTAGTGAGCTTGAGGTGAGTTATAAGTCTCTGCTTTATCTTTAGCAGCCATCATGCGATGATCACGAAGGATATCTTCTTCAATCATCATCTCTTCTTTGAAGTCTTTCATCTCTTGACGAGTAAGACCATGACGGTTAGCATACTCTAAGTCACTCTCGGTAAGGAATAACTTACGCTCACGCTTAGGAGCTCTTGCTAAAGTATCACCAGGCTTAAGATAGCCAAGTTCGATGAGATCTTCTCTTGTTGGTGTATTTTCGTTCATACCTAATTGTATCAGAGTTCCTTTAGAGGTTCTTCCAGTTTGTAATAATATCTGCAGGAGAGTTAGCTTCTAAGTTGTTAGCAAGCTTCTGAATCATTGGCCTCATCTCATCAAGCTCCTCAATAAGACGTTGAGCATATCGAGCATCGGTCTGAGTAAACTCTTCTACATCATACTCCATTAGAGCCTCTTGTAAGTCTTGCATAAAGAAGAACGCATCCTTCATATAATGACCTTGAGCCATTCGCCTTGCTTGTACCTTTTTCTGTGCTGCCATACCTAATTATATTATAGTTCCTTATTGAGATTATCAACATGCTCTTTCACATGCGCTTCAAACTTATCTGCATCTTCCTTCTCAACGAAGAAGTAGTTATCGGCCTCATCTGTATTAAAGCATACACGCCAAAAGCCTTTTGTGTTTGCTCTTAGCCATCTTGTCCAGGCTATCTTATGAGTGACTGACACTTGGTGCATTAGGAGCAAATACTCTTACTAAAGTTCTTGAGAGCACTACGAGCACCGTTAGGTACATAGTACTTCTTCTTCTCTTTCCAAGACTCAGCAGAATGAACCTCAAGCTGACCACCAGTCTTATGATCATAAATCATAACACCTTTAGGAGGCTCTATCGGATTCTCATGAGCACAACGTCTACAAGTAGTAAAGCCTTGCTCTGATCTCGCAGGAATTACCAAACTACCACATCCACAATATACTATCTTTGCCATACCTAATTATATGAGAGTTCCTTTTAGAGTCCGCTATCGAATACTAAATCAACGAGGGATTGCAATACATCTCCAAAGAGAGCTACAGCGACTATTACTAATATTACAAGAAGTATTTTCTTCATACCTAATTATATCTAAGTTCCTTTAAGGGGTTGGCTCCTAAGGTACGGGTGGACGATGTACCTCAGGAGCCGGAATAAATGTCTCGACCTGCAAAACTATTCATTCAAATTAAGAGCACTGCTGGTCTTAGCTGCGACCAGGTTGAAAGAAAAACGCCTCAGATGTTTCCTCGACCAGCAGTGCAAAGTGTTTAAAATTGATTACCGTTATCCATTATCCAATAAGAGATCTCAGTGTGAAAATCCTTCTCGGTAACGTCCTTGCCAACTCTGATAAATCCAATTGGACGTACCGCTTCACTGCCTTCGAACACTTCGATGACGTTAGCTACCTTATCATGCTTGAACAAGAAATTGCTTACTTTTGCTTCCATTACTTTTTCTTCTTTAGTATTACATAGTCGACTAACTCATGATAAGCTTTCTTGAATAGCATCTGATACAAATCATCACTAATCAAATCTTCCTTATCAGCGACGTTAGCACCGACTACTCCATCTATTATAAAGTGGATACTATAATCTTCCACTTCTATGTTGTTAAATTTTTCATTGTACTTATAGTAGATATGAACGCAGGTGCCTGAGTTATGCATACCAGGGTCATTGAATACCTTCCTATGGATATAGGTCATATCTTCTATAGATTTATTGTACATCATCCGAGTTTAGTTAATCCACATTCCTTATATAGTTCCTTAGCCTTAAGAGCATTATCATACATCTTGATAACAATTGATGTCATCTTCTCTGCCTTACGAGCATCCATCTCTTCCTTAGAGGTCCAGTAGTCCTCGTATGTATTATACTTAGCTACTTCAGTCCAATAGCCCCAGATGTTAAGCTGACAGCAATGCCTAAGCTCGTGTAGTATAGTACTGAATAGAAACTTACGAGTAGGTCGAGTAGTCTGATCAAGCTTCATATCGAATAGATGACCAGTCTTAGCATCGTCTGAATAAGTTACTTGCGATACACCTGCCTCTCGGCTCTTATGTATGCGACAGATAAAGTCAACAGGCTTACGATGACCGTTCATATAGAGCATCGAGATGACATCGCCTAACACATCGAAGTCGATGCCGGTATACTTCTTGATACCTTGAGAGGGTTCTAATATTACCATACCTAATTGTAGTAGAGTTCCTTATGCTTTTGGTACCATGAAGACTCCATCGATTCCAGAGCCCCATCCAGTTAAATAGTTGCGAGTGAGGCGAGCCAACTTACGAGGATTCTTCTCATAAAGCCTGCACTTCTCAGCACACTCACTTCCTGTGCCTTCAAACACACATACTTCCTCCATTGATCCGCCTACGGTTGCGTACACCTGATAAGTTTTTTCTTCCATACCTAATTATATCAGAGTTCCTTATGCAATCAGCTCTAGAGTCTTATTGATCTCCTTGAGTCTCATCTCGTTCTCTTCCTTCTCTGTCTCAAGTTGAACACGTAGAAGGTTAGCCATCAAGAGCATCTTACTATTAACATCAGTTAACTTATCATCTGAGTAGCTGAAGTTAAGCCAAGTCTCAGTTGGCTCTGTAGGCCAGAGCTCATATCGCCATCCTAACTCCTTGTACTTACATTCAGTGAGCACAACACGAGGTGATACAACAACAATCTTTCTAAGAGTGTCTCTTCCTTTATTAGCAATGTAATTCTTTCCAACGGTATCGTTCATACCATAATTATATCGGAGTTCCTTATCCGATTTGCTTAACTGTAACCTTCTGCTTACCTTCTTCCTCAAGCTTACGAATAGCCTCATCAGCTTCAGCCTCTGTATTGATCTCCTCCTTGAGGAAATGCACAGGACTCTTAGCTTCATCGCGATACTCTACGACAAACTTGCCAAATCGGAATGGCTTCTTAGGGAAACTCTTCTTACTCATACATATATTATGGCTGCTATCTGACGTTAATCAACTAGTTTTTTGAGATAATATTCTACAGTATCCGTTAAATCAAAGGATCGTTGATCTTTAACAGATCTTAATGAATGTCTAGTACTAACAGAGTATTTGAAGTCATGACCTGCTCTATCATCTACAAACTCAATCGATGGATTGAGCTCTGGTTTAAACTCGAGCACCTTCTCAATAATCCTATCAACCATCTCAAGATTGGTGAGATGGATGCTACCTGGAATGTTGTATACAGTATCAGTATGACCAGTATGTAATACCTCAACGATTGCCTTAGCATGATCAGTAACATGAATCCATTCACGAATGTTCTGACCATTACCATAGATTGGAATTGGCTCACCTTCTACAAGCTTACCAATCACAGTAGGGATAAGCTTCTCACAAGCTTGCCTTGGTCCATAGTTGTTACAGCAACGAGTGATAGATGCATCAATACCAAAGGTTGTAATGTATGACTGAACTAATAAGTCTGACCCTGCCTTGGTAGCAGAGTAAGGGCTACGAGGAGCAAGCTTAGTGTCTTCAGTGAATGCTGGCTCATCTAACTGCAAGTGACCATACACCTCATCGGTAGAGATGTGAACCAATCGAGCTTTATCTACTCGAGCTAGTTCCAAGATCTTAGCAGTACCCATTACATTACTTGTTACACATGCAAGAGGGTCTGTAATAGATCTATCAACATGTGACTCAGCAGCTAGATGTAAAATGTAATCAATACCAGGAAGGTCCTCATAAGCTCTATCACTTGCAATGTCTTCAAAGACAAACTTAACACGCACATCATCAGCAAGGTTATCCATATCGGAACCCATACCTAGCTTATCAATAACAAATATCTTATTGATATCATCTCTCTTAAGTAGCTCATCAATAACATGTGAGCCAATGAAGCCAGCAGCTCCAGTTACAACATAATTTTTATTATCTTTCATTATTCTATTGCTTCGAAGTTACCCTCATCAAGAATCTTATTAGCATAGTATGAACCAGGTTCGATACCTTCTAATGTCTCTCGTAGATTATCATTCTGCAGGAAGGTCATTGCAGTAATCCTATTTTTAAATTTAGTAGTTGACCACTCATGTGATCTTGTAGTGTAAATAACCTCATGGTCTAAGTCATCACCAGTGAAGGACTTACCAAGGTAATCCTCTCCTAAGATACGAACATTAAGATCAAAGGTCTTCATAAGCTTAAGGAGCTCTTCTTCTGTCTGATACATATAGACCTCATCAATATGTCTGATAGACATGAGCATCTTATAACGATCATAGTAAGGTACAACTGGCTTATACTTTGTATTGCGAGTAGCAGATGGATCACCATGCAAGAAGACAATGAACTTATCACAATGCCTCTTTGCCTCTTCAAACGTAGCTGTATAACCAGGATGAATAATATCAAAGTTACCAGCAGTAAAAGCAACTACCTCTTTATAGCCACGGACTTTAAGCTTCTTATAGACAGGACTCTTATGAGAGTCTACTTGAGGGTTATACATACATGTATTATAACCTCTTCTTTACTTTAATCAACTAAGTTTATTAGCAAGTAGAGCCTTTAATGAAGTATCACCAAAGATCTTTGTAGCTACAATCTGGGTTCTATACTTACCCTCTTTGAACTTATGAGTAATGCTATTGACATACCAAAGCTTCTTATAGTCCTCTTCATCCTTACCTTGCTCAATCCAGATGAACTTATTAGGCTCTCTATATACAGCACCCTTAACTGAGAAGGTGATTGACTCATTAAGAGTTATGAAGCTCTTCATAACCGTATTGTTGATTCTCTGATAGACTTGATTGCTTGCTTGTATAGCATCATCTTCTGTAGAGAGTGTATTGACATCAAAGTGAAAGTCTCTAAGCTCTGCACCAGGTAAGAGAGGAAGATTACACTCTAAGTCTTCACCACCAAGCTCTCTTTCCATAAACTCAATCTGTATATCAGGAAAGGCTTTATGTACAATAGCAATACGACCTGGGTCAGTAATGGGTAAAGCATTGTTAACATTGTAGTCACCCCATACCTTCTGTCTAAGGAGTGGTAAGTTAGCTCTCGCAATGTTATAGTCTTCGATCTTATTGTTCATCGAACCATTAGGATCATTAGCAGCAGCATCAGCCATTGGTCCTAAGAAGAACTTCTCTGTATATACATCCTTAAAGTCTCCACTAACCTTACCTGCCTTAACTGCAGCAGCAAACTCAACATGTCTATCAGTCAAGTAAGCATCATACTTTAGAAGCCTCTTAACCTTACCATCAGCACTAATAGCATTAACAAAGCGCATGTAAGGTGTCTTACCTACTTCAGAGCCAACACCAGACTCTTTAACCATCTTAACAAGAGCATCATATACTCCTACATCATGCTTGTCTTGAATCTTTATATTGTGTCTTGTATTAGGCTCAGCAGAAGGAGCTGTAATGTTCTCTTCTGACTTAAGCTTATAAATCTTATTGTTGTAATCAGATGCTAACTCAAGAGCATTTGTATTGTTGAGTATGTCACCTAAGCCAATATCAACTCCCTTACCATCGAAGTATTGACATTGAGTAAGTCTTGTAGCAGCAACGAATGCTTCCTCGAATGCAAAGGTAACTGAGTTCTCAATAGGACCTTTAGAGCCTGAAGCTGAACCAGATACAAGACAGATTGCAGTGAGTACTTTATTCTCCTCTGGAAACTCTATACCAGCTAACTCAACATCATTAATCTCAAATGCTATATAAATATCATCAGGACTATTTGTAGTAATGTTAAAGCGATCTAGTATCTTAAACTTATTAGAGATAGCAATAGCACCTTTGATACCCATTGCAAGAGAGCTCTCAGTGAACTCTAAGTCGAGTACAGCACTATTGTTAAGATCAACTTGATCCTCTACTATCTCTTTAATGCGCTCACCATCCAATACACGCTTCATCTTGATCAAGGATACCTTGAAGTCAAGATTGTGATTCTCAAATACTGTTAAGCTCATACATACTTATTTAATCAAGCAGTAATGGCACCAAGAGCCTTTTTAAGCGCTTCTGCTTCTGTTGATAGAGTGTAGCCATACTCTTCCTTTACCTTTGTAGTATCGAGAATACAATTAGATCTACCAGCTGCAAGATCAAGCTCTTCAATATCAACCCAAGACCAATTAAGGTTCTCAAGCTCAAACGATCTCATGAGATCAATCACTCCTCCAGTATCAAGAGGCTCTGGATTAGTAAAGTGAACAGTATCATGTCCCTTACGCTCTTCTTCAATAAGTGTTCCAATAAAGTCTACAAGCTCAGGGATGTATGTCTTAGAGTTGACCGCAGCAATAAGGTTATCATACTTATGAATCTTTGTAAGGTAGGACCTATCATGAAGTATATCACAGAAAGGCATACGAATACGAATAGTGATACCATTATCACTTACAGACTCAAATGCATGCTTACTTGTAGAGTAAAAAGAAGCCTCAGGGTTAAACACTCCGAAGTTAGGCTCATCAATCTCACTCCAAGCTTTATCATAACCAGTGAAGATACAACCAGAAGTAATATGGATTGGTTGTACATGAAGCTCTTTACATACAGCATTGAGCATTACAGGTACTTGAACGTTATACTTCCAACAAGCTTCCTTCTCTTGCTCTGCTTGATCAACATTAGGTCGACCAGTAAAGCCTTGAGCATTGATAAGATAGTCAAAGCGATGCTCCTTCATGTAGTCACGAAGGTAGTACTCATCTGTATAGTCTAACTCAGCTTTTGATAGTGCCTCTACATCAATAGTAGGGTGATAGGCTAAACTTGCATATACATAGCTACCCACATAACCTTTTCCAAGGATAAGAACTTTGGTCTTCATACCTTATTGTATATTAGTCAAGAGCTTTATCAACAGCTTCTCTAATCTTTTCGGAAGCATCAGCAATCTCACTCTCTAACTCCTCAACAATCTCGTTCACAAGCTCATCAAGCTCGTAATCATCAGCAGCAGATATAACATCACGTGCTTCATATAGAGCATCGAGAGTTAGATCGAGTTTGTCTTCAAACTTATTTATTAAGGTGCTCTTCTTCATAAGCGTAGTATGGCATTACTTATACATTCAATGCTGTTATTCAAGCCCTATCTGTTATAATAAAAATGCTTGAATAGCTCCTTAACCTCTGCCTTCATATAGTTAGGATGGTGAGCTACGAAACGATCCTTATTAAGATAGTAGATAACTAACTGCCTACACTTCATACCAGTCATCTGCTCATACAAGTAAGCATAGATAGATAGCTGCATACCATAAGTAGAATGCTCACATACTGGAAGGTGATCAAGAGGCTCAAGCATCCAATCCTTATACATTGAACTGAACCTATAACGCTTATTGGTCTTGAAGTCTCCAATAGTGAATGTATTATCAGAGTGGATGTAGAATAGATCAGCAAGACCAGAGATCTTAAACTCTTCACTCCATACTAACTGCTCACATAGAACCTTCTTATACTTATCTACATTCCATTGTGCACACTTATCGTAAGTCTTAAACAACCAACTCCAATCATCTTTCTCTTCACCAAAGGTAATGTAATCCTCAAGCAACTTATGAATCTCTGTTCCACGATCACATGCTCTATTCTTCTCCTTCTCCCACATCTCTAAGACAACCTCTTGAGAGACACCTTCACGTTGAGCCACTCGCAATGATGTTGCGTCAGAGTCAAATGGCTTCTTATACTTGCCTAATAGAGTAGTTACAGATGTATACTTCTCCCCAGTCTCGTTATGTGTATATGTATGCGACGGTTCGTCGAATGTAATTGGTGCTTTCATTATTACCTTAATTATAGGAGAGTTCCTTACAATAATCAACTGCTTT
>WLWG01002416.1_pt1 | contig 14261 bp, 24 predicted proteins | sample 6712871 | NCBI WGS metagenome assembly WLWG01 (sample SAMN12718693, study PRJNA515312) | sponge metagenome | isolation source: marine sponge | host: Mycale hentscheli | place: New Zealand: South Island, Marlborough, Capsize Point | collected 2003-05-01 | reverse complement strand
GACTCGGAACGATATCAAAAAGTTTTTAGAACAAAATTACAAGAAGATTCAAAAGCGGCAGGACGTTGGGAAACTTCTGATGGTGGAGAATATTTCGCAGCCGGTGTAGGTGGTGCTATTACCGGACGGGGTGCAGATCTTTTAATTATTGATGACCCGCATTCAGAGCAAGATGCTCAAAGTAAAATCGCCTTAGACTCAGCTTACGAGTGGTATACATCAGGACCACGACAAAGACTTCAACCTGGCGGAAAAATTGTTTTAGTTATGACAAGGTGGAGTAAAAAAGATTTAACAGGTTTATTATTAGCGAATCAAAAAGAAGCAAAGTCTGACCAATGGCACGTGGTCCAGTTTCCAGCAATCATGGACCATGGATCAGAGAAAGCTAAACCGGTTTGGCCTGAGTATTGGAAGTTAGATGAGTTGGAAAAAGTACAAGCCACCTTGCCTGTTGCTAAATGGAATGCGCAGTGGATGCAGAATCCAACTAGTGAGGAAGGCGCTTTACTTAAACGTGAGTGGTGGAGAGTTTGGAAACATGATTACATTCCACAAATTCATCATGTCATACAATCTTACGATACGGCGTTCATGAAAAAACAAACGGCCGATTATTCAGCTATTACAACCTGGGGAGTTTTTTACCCGGACCAAGATTCAGGGGCCAATCTGATGTTGCTTGATGCCATTAAAGGACGATATGAGTTTCCTGAGTTAAGACGTTTGGCTTTAGAGCAGTATAAGTATTGGCAACCCGAAACGGTGATTGTAGAGGCGAAAGCTTCAGGATTGCCTTTAACCTATGAATTAAGAAAGATGGATATTCCCGTTGTTAACTTTACACCGAGCAAAGGAAATGATAAGCATGTGAGAGTAAATGCATGTGCACCTCTTTTTGAGTCTGGAATGATCTGGGCTCCTGAACAAAAATTCGCAGAAGAAGTAATCGAAGAATGTGCTGCATTTCCTTATGGCGACCATGATGACTTGGTGGATTCAACAACTCAAGCTATTATGAGATTTAGACAAGGTGGTCTTGTTCAACACCCTGAAGATTATGTTGATGAACAGAATACGGTTAAACGAAAACGGATTTATTATTGAATATTCCTATAAAACAAAATAAGGTAAAACTATGGTAAAAATTCCTTTAATGATGGCTAAGCCAGTTTTAAAAAAGTTTAGACAGCTTGTTGAAAAAAGAAACAAAGTAAGCAAAGAGCTAAATGTAAAATCGAGTAAAAATATGAAAGATTTAAACAAAGCTCAACAAAGATTAGACGTTTCTAAAGAGTACACAAGAGGTGTTACAGAGCTTATGAAAAAGAAGTTGCCTCCCTCTGCAATGAAAATGCTTAGAAAAGGTTTTGATGAAGTTGTAAAAAAAAGAAATCAGTTTAGAAACGCGGTTGCAGAATCAACAGGAAAAAAACTTGCAGGCCGAAAACCAAATTTTAAAGGAGGCCTTGTTAAGAAACCAAGACTGGCTAAACGAGGCTTTTAATGAAAAAGCTAACTAGAACCATACCACCTAAATCAGGGCCCACGCCTCAGGGCTTGAATATTCCCTTAAAACAAGTTAAGACGGTAAGATTGGAGAAAATAAATAATGCCAAACCCACTATTAGTAGGAACAGTCGCAGCAAGTAAACCCATATTGAAAAAATATGGTAAAAAACTTGTTGAAAAAGCGAAACCTTTAGTCGAAAAAAGTTTAAAAAAATACAAACTTAAAGATAGAAATTTTAAAGGAGCTTCAGGAGCTTCTGATAAAGTAAAGAAAAAGCTAGTTAAAATTGATAAGATGAAAAAACTTAATCAAAAAGATATTGAAGCAGCTGCTCAAAACAAGTCAACTATCTTAAGAAGTTCAAAAATTGATACTCAAAGAAAAGTAATGAGTGAACTAAAAGATACTAGAGATAAGCTATCTACTTTAGAAAAAAGTGTTAAAAAAAAATTTAGAGATTCAAGATCAACAGGCGGTCTAATAAGTGGTAGACCAAAACTAGCAATGAAAGGCTGGAGATAAATGGCAGACATAGACAAGTCACTTCCGAACGAAGTAAGAACAGAAATTAAAATTCCTGGCGAAGAAGAAATTTCGCAAGAGATTAACGTTGAAGAAATTGTACCTGAAAAAGGTCCAGTAGAAGTTGTCCCTGAAGAAGACGGTGGCGCAACCATAGATTTTGAACCCGGTGCGATTAACATTCCTGGAACAGAAAACCATTTTGATAACTTAGCAGATTTATTACCCGATGATATTTTAGAACCGATAGGCAATGAGCTTAGAGGCAATTACAATGATTACAAAATGTCTAGAAAAGATTGGGAACAAGCTTACACAAGCGGATTAGATTTATTAGGATTTAAATACGAAAACAGAACAGAACCTTTTCAAGGTTCATCAGGTGCAACACATCCTGTATTAGCTGAAGCGGTGACACAGTTTCAAGCGATGGCGTATAAAGAATTATTACCAAGTGATGGTCCAGTAAGAACCCAGATCCTTGGTGCAGTAAACCCGATGAAAGAACAACAGGCTCAACGTGTAAAAGATTTCATGAACTATCAGATCATGGATCAGATGCAAGAGTATGAACCTGAGTTTGATCAAATGTTATTTCATTTACCGTTAGCAGGTTCTGCATTTAAAAAAGTTTACTATGACGATTTACTAGGACGAGCTGTTTCAAAGTTTGTCCCTGCAGATGATTTAATTGTTCCGTACACGGCTACCTCATTAGACGATGCGGAAGCAATTATTCATCGAATTAAAATTTCAGGAAATGATTTAAGAAAACAACAAGTGGTAGGTTTTTATAAAGATATTGAATTAGGACAACCTGCAGACATTGAAAATAAATTAGAACAAAAAGAAAGAGAACTTGAAGGGTCTAGAAAATCAGGAAAACCTGAAGACATGTATACGTTATTAGAATGTCATGTTAATTTAGATTTAGAAGGTTTTGAAGATATGGGTCCTGATGGTCAGCCAACAGGAATTAAACTTCCTTACATTGTAACGATTGATGAGACATCAAGTAAAATTTTATCTATTAGAAGAAATTACAAAGCAGAAGATCCAAAGAAAAATAAAACTCAATACTTTGTTCATTTTAAATTTTTACCAGGACTTGGGTTTTATGGTTTTGGATTAATACATATGATTGGCGGTTTATCACGAACGGCAACTTCAGCCTTACGTCAATTACTAGATGCAGGTACGCTCTCCAATCTACCTGCAGGATTTAAACAAAGAGGTGTAAGAGTTAGAGATGAAGCAGCTCCTATTCAGCCAGGTGAATTTAAAGATGTAGATGCACCCGGTGGATCATTAAGAGACGCTTTCTATCCTTTACCTTACAAAGAACCATCACAGACTTTATTACAATTGATGGGTATCGTAGTTCAAGCAGGTCAAAGATTTGCATCTATTTCTGAAATGCAAGTGGGTGAAGGTAATTCAAACGCTGCAGTAGGTACAACGATTGCTCTTCTTGAGCGAGGATCTAAAGTGATGTCTGCAATTCACAAAAGATTGTACACAGCACTTAAACAAGAATTTAAATTACTAGGAAAAGTTATTGCAACTTATCTTCCACCAAATTATCCTTACGATGTTGTAGGTGGGCAAAGACAAATTAAACAATTAGACTTTGATGACAGAGTAGATATTTTACCTGTAGCTGATCCAAATATTTTTTCTATGTCTCAAAGAATTACTTTGGCTCAAACCGAATTACAATTAGCAACATCAAGTCCACAGATTCATAATTTATATGCCGTGTATAGAAATATGTACAATGCATTAGGAGTTAAAAATATAGATCAGATTTTACCTCCGCCTCCGCCGCCAGCACCAAAAGATCCAAGCTTAGAACACATTGATGCAATGGCAGCTAAACCTTTTCAAGCTTTCACAGGCCAAGATCATAGAGCACACATTACATCTCACTTGAATTTCATGTCTACAAACATGGTTAGAAACAATCCTGCTATCATGGCATCTATTCAGAAAAATATTTTAGAACATATTTCTCTAATGGCTCAAGAACAAGTTCAATTAGAGTTTAGAGAACAAATGCAACAAATGATGATGATGCAACAACAAGCTCAAATGAATCCTCAGATAGGCCAACAGATTCAAATGATAACTCAAAAAATAGAATCAAGAAAAGCTATCTTGATTGCAGAAATGACTGAAGAGTTTATGAAGGAAGAGAAGAAAATTACATCACAATTTGATTCAGATCCTTTATTAAAGTTAAAATCTAGAGAAGTTGATCTTAGAGCTATGGAAAATGAGCGTAAGAGAGAAGCGGATGAGTCTAAAGCTGAATTAGATAGAGCTAAGTTAATGCAAGCTAAAGATATTTCAGAGGATAAACTAGAACAGAACGAAGATTTGGCTAAATTAAGAGCGGGAGTTTCCCTTGCTAAATCAGGAGTTCAGTCTGCTGTCGTAGAAATAGACGATTAGTAAGAAAAAGCATGACAAAATCAAATAAAAAAGTTAAAACAATATAAAAACGGAGATAATTTATGATGAACTATAAAAAATCTAAAAAAGTAGCAATACCTTCTCAGAATGTTGAGATAGATCCTAGATCTAAGTCAACTGCTGATGGTGCTTTTAACGGAATTCCTACAGGAGATAAGGAAAAAGTTAGAGGAACTAGAAGAATGTTACCGGAAAAGAAAAAAACAGCAACTTGGTACTAACCTATGTGGTTCTCGGCAATTAAATTAGCCGTTTCTGCTGGTAGTAAAATTTATGCTAACCGTCAGAAAACGAAGATGGCAATGTCTGATGCACAATTAATGCATGCACAGAAAATGGCTGAAGGAAAAGAAGCTTACCAAGGTAAATTGCTAGAAGCTAGACAATCTGACTGGAAGGACGAGGCCGTTCTCATAATATTGTCAACGCCGATTGCAATTTTGGCCTGGGCAGTTATATCGGACGATCCAACTGCGATGGACAAGGTAAAACTATTTTTTGAAATGTTCTCAGAACTTCCGAAATGGTTTACAAATTTATGGATACTTGTAGTTGCAAGTATTTATGGTATAAAAGGAACACAAATATTTAAAGGAGTAAAAAAATAATGGCAAACAGACTATATAACACACAAGTAGCTAACCCAAGAGTAGCTCTTAAAAAAGGTGGCTTCTTAAAAAAAGTCGGTAAGGCAGCAGCAGGAATAGGTGCAGCTGTTTTAGCAGCTAAAGGTTTTAGAAAAAAACCAGCCGCTAAGAAAAAAGATACAAGAGATGCAGTAGACAAATACTTTGCTAAAAAAGGTACGTCTCTTAAAACAGGAGATGCAAGTGCAGCAGAAGCTATGGCTAAAGCAGATAGAGATAAAAAAATCTTTAGAAGAGGTTTAGATAAAATAGCAGCAGCTGGTGGTGTTTCTAAATTAAAAGCTGGTGGTAAAGTTAAAGGTAAAAGAGAAAAAAACCCTAAACATGAACAAGCAGAGAGAAAAAGCAAAATAAAAAAAGAATATAGAAATATGGGTTTTGGTAAAATGATAGATGATGGAGATTTTGATTTTGATAAAGTTTCTAAAATGAAAAGTGGTGGTAGAGCATTTAGACCTGTAGATAAAAATAAAAACCCAGGTTTAGCTAAGTTACCAACTAAAGTTCGAAACAAAATGGGCTTTATGAAAAAGGGCGGCAAGGTTAGATAATGTGGAACTGGATAAAAAGTTTATTCAGTTTTAAAAAATCTTCTGCAGTTGTTGCAAAGATTAAAGTTGGACATTGTGATAATCATCCTAAATATAAATTTAGATGTCCTGATTGTGTGGAGGCAGTAAATGGCTAAACTTTGCGCAAAAGGAAAAGCAGCGGCGAAGCGAAAATTTAAAGTGTACCCAAGCGCATATGCGAACATGTACGCATCAGGTGTATGCTCTGGTAAAATTACACCAGGCGGTAAAAGAAATAAAAAAGCTAAAGGCGGCTTGATCAAAGGTCAAGGTTGTGAAATCAGATAATGGGTTTACGCAAATGGGTTCAAGAGAAATGGGTGGACATTGGAGCTCCGAAGAAGAACGGAAAATATCAGCCGTGCGGGAGATCGAAGGGGAGCAAAAGAAAATATCCGAAATGCGTACCACTTGCCAAAGCCACACGAATGACAAGCTCACAAAAGGCATCTGCTGTCAGCAGAAAAAGAGCAGCCGGTAATCCAGGCGGCAAACCTACTAACGTTGCAACTTTTACAAAAAGAACTAAAAAAGCTAAAGGTGGATCTGTAGGTAATAGTATGATCAGACAAGCTCAAAGAAATTATAGAGGTAGTTATATCTCTGGAGATTTAGGTGGAGTAAAAGTTTCAAATCCTAGTTTAGCAAAATATTATGGAAAGAAAATACTCCCATGAGAAAAGATTATTTAACAAGAGAAAAATTAGCAGAAGGCGGAATGCCAGCTAGAAATAAAAAAAACTTTAGACCTACAAAGTCTGGAGCAGGTATGACTCAAGCCGGGGTCATGGCCTACAGAAGAAAAAATCCCGGTTCTAAACTAAAAACAGCCGTGACTGGTAAAGTGAAAAAAGGGTCAAAAGCTGCAAACCGACGTAAGTCGTACTGTGCAAGAAGTGCAGGTCAAATGAAGAAATTTCCGAAAGCTGCTAAAGATCCTAATTCTAGACTACGTCAGGCTAGAAAAAGGTGGAAATGTTAGATGCAATCATAAAAAGATACGAAGCACAGATAGCAGAAGCACAAGCAACCATAGATATTTATTTAAATAATTCGGTAGGTATTGGAGAACATCCACAACATATCGAAGAGTTAGATAAACTATTTGGTAAAATTGCAGAAGCTGAAGATAAACTTAAAATTGTAGAAAGGTGGGAAGATTAGTGAACTTAGAATCAGTAATAACTAAATTATTAAGAAATCTTAATAAACAAATAGATACTTTATCCATATCAGTAACATCAGGGAATGTTGACAGTATGGAAAAATACAAGTATATAATAGGGCAAATAACAGCTTTAGAGGCTGTAAAACAGGAAATCTCTATCCTGCTAAACGAGAAGGAGCAAAACAATGGAACAGTCATCGACATCCAAAACAAACGAGATACCTAAGCATAAAAATGCTTTGGAAGAAAAGTATAAAGAACAACCAGAAGAAAAAAAGCTAGTAGACGAAAAAGACAAACTTCCCAATCCAACAGGTTGGAGAATGATTGTTTTACCTTTTAAGATGAGAGAAAAAACTAAAGGTGGAATCGTCTTAGCTGAAACAACATTAGAGAAACAACAAGTTGCTTCTCAATGTGGATTAGTTTTAAGAATGGGTCCAGATTGTTACAAGGACAAAGAGCGTTATGCTGACGGTCCATGGTGCAAGGAAGGTGATTGGGTAGTCTTTGCCCGATACGCTGGATCTAGAATGAAGATTGAGGGAGGAGAAGTACGTCTGCTAAACGATGATGAAGTTTTAGCAACCATCAAGAATCCAGAGGATCTCTTGCACGAGTATTAAAAACATAGATAGGAGAAACTATGCCAGACATAGAAGAAAACAAAACAGTAGATATTGATACATCCGGCCCAGGAGCCGAGATCAATGTTGCTGAAGAAAAAGAGGAAGCAGTTGTAGAAACTGATTCCAAAGAACAAGAAACAGTAACCAAGGAAAATAATGAAGAAACTAATCAAGACAATAATCAGTCCGATGACTCATCTGAGAAATCTACTGAGCAGCCTGATGTTCAAGCTAGCGAAACTAAAAAAGAAGATGAGAAGCTAGAAGAATATAGTAAAGGTGTTCAAGGTAGAATCGCTAAGCTCACAAGAAAAATGAGAGAAGCGGAAAGAAGAGAAAAAGCGGCTCTTGAGTATGCTAAAGCAGTTGAAGAAAAAAGAGTACAATTAGAATCTAGATTTAAAAAATCTGATTCTGAGTATCTTAAAAAACTTGAAACAAATGTTAATTCAGGTTTAGATTCTGCTAAGAGAGAACTTGCAATAGCAATTGAATCAGGTGATGCCAAATCTCAAGTTGATATCAACAAGAGAATTGCAGAACTTTCTTTTGAGAACGCAAGACTACAAGAGAGAAAACAAAACGCAGAAAGTATGGCAAAAGAAACGCCAGTTAAACTTTCTGATGGTGGAAAGTTACCAGAACAAACTCCATCAGAACTTCCTGAACCAGATCCGAGAGCGGAAGATTGGGCAAGTAATAACACATGGTTTGGCCAAGATAGAGCCATGACGTTTACTGCTTTTGAAATCCATAAAGATCTTGTTGAGAAAGAGGGTTTCGATCCTAAATCTGACGAGTATTATCAGGAGATAGACAAAAGAATACGTGTTGACTTTCCTAATAAGTTTGGTAATAATGAAAAACAAACCACGTCCAAACCGGTTCAGTCCGTTGCTTCTGCTAACAGAAGTGTAAAACCTGGACGCAAAACTGTGAGACTCACTTCTTCACAGGTAGCAATAGCTAAAAAATTAGGAGTGCCACTCGAAGAGTATGCAAAACAACTAAAAATCACGAAGGAGGTATAAGCATATGACAAATGAAAATAACAAAACTTCCCGTGCGAACGAAACTAGGTCTAAAACTGAAAGACCAAAAGTTTGGGTTCCACCATCTTCTCTAGATGCACCCCCTGCACCTGATGGATTCAGGTATAGATGGATTAGAGCAGAGAGTATCGGTTTTCAAGATACTAAGAACATAACTGGACGTTTAAGAGAAGGTTATGAACTTGTAAGATCGGAAGAAATCGAAAACGCATCTGACTATCCAGTCGTCGATGACGGCAAATACAAGGGAGTCGTTGGGGTCGGTGGCCTTTTGCTTGCAAAGGTCCCTGAAGAAATCGCAAAGCAACGTCAAGAATACATGAGGCAAAGAGCCGAAGGTATGGACGAGGCAGTACAAAACGATTTAATGAAGGAGCAAGACAACAGGATGCCTATCAACGTAGATAGACAGTCCCGTGTAACCTTCGGTGGTACAAAGAAATAATTTTTTTGTTATTTCTGGTTGAATCATCGATTTAACGTTAACCAATATGGAATAGGACAAAACTATGGCAAACAAAAACACACAAGGTTTTGGTCTGATCCCGGGTGATAGATTAGGAAATACTCCTGCTATCTCTGGTCAGTCTAAATACTTTATCGATGCTGCTGTTGCTGGAGCAATCTACAACGGTAGTGCTGTTAAGTCCGCTGCAGGATACATTGTCAATGGACAAGGTTCAGCAGCTCCTGTGGTTGGAGTATTAAACGGCGTATTTTACAATGCGGCTACAACTTTGAAGCCAACATTTGCTAATTTTTACGCAGGTTCAATTACACCAGCTAACAGCGAAGACATAACGGCGTTCGTCAATGACGACCCTTTCCAGAACTACATTGTAGCAACTGACGATGCAGTAGCACAAGCCGGTTATTTAGAAACTTATGACATGAACACAACTGCTGGAAGCAGCACGACTGGGAAATCATCAGCAACTCTAGATATCGGAACTACTGGCGCAGATGACAAACAATACAGATTACTAAGATCAGCAGAAGATCCTGAAAATGATACTAATGCTGCTTTCAGATCTGTAATTGTTGTCGCTAACTTGTTAGAACTACAATCATAATAGGAGTATATAGACAATGGCAATATCACGATCACAGCTAGTTAAAGAACTAGAGCCAGGCCTAAATGCACTATTTGGTCTGGAATACAAAAGGTATGAAAATCAGCATGCTGAAATTTATACTGAAGAATCTTCTGACAGAGCTTTCGAAGAGGAAGTAATGTTATCAGGATTCGCAAACGCACAAGTAAAAGGTGAAGGTCAAGGTGTATCTTTCGACAATGCACAAGAAACTTTCACTGCTCGTTACACTCACGAGACCATCGCTTTAGCATTTGCTATCACGGAAGAAGCTATCGAAGATAACCTCTACGATAGATTAGCTTCTAGATACACAAAAGCTTTAGCAAGATCTATGAGTAATGCTAAACAAGTGAAATCAGTAGCCCCATTGAACAATGGTTTACCTTCAGTAGACACGTTCAAATCTGGCGACGGTGTTTCACTTTTTAACACAGCTCACCCTACAGTAGCAGGAACGTTTTCAAACACGTTAACTACTCAGGCAGATCTTAACGAAACTTCATTAGAACAATCGCTAATCGACATTGCGAAAATGACTGATGAAAGAGGTCTTAAGATTGCAGCAAGAGGTGTAAAAATGATAGTCCCTTCAGAAAACCAATTCACAGCTGAAAGATTGATGAAATCTCAAGGCAGAACTGGAACAGCTGATAACGACATCAACGCAATCGGATCTATGGGGATGATACCTCAAGGTTACAGAGTTAATAACTTTTTAACTGATACTGATTCGTTTTACATCCTTACAGATGTGCCTAATGGAATGAAAATGTTCCAAAGAGCGCCTCTGAACACTGCGATGGAAGGTGATTTCGACACTGGCAACGTAAGATACAAAGCTAGAGAAAGATACTCATTTGGAGTATCAGACCCTAGAGGTATCTTCGGCGTTGAAGGTGCGTAATAACTGAAAAATTAAAAAGGGGGCTGTTGAAGGTCCCCTTTTTTTATGATAGAAAGAAAGAACCCATGAAAACTTTTAAAGTACAAATCAGAGCATATGGCTACCACGCTATATTTAATATCTCTTGTGAGGATAATGATAAATCCTTTGAGGATACACTAGTTGACAAACTAGGAAAAAATGATATTGTATGGGACAAAGATGGATTTACAAGTAAATCTAAAACATGGTTAACCTATGAGGAGGTTATAGATGGAACACGTTCAGAGCCTTTACACGAAAAAAAGGAGTCTAGAACTGGAGTGGTCGCAGCACTATAATCAGGAGAAAAGATACACTCTTGATATGGTAAGGATTGATGACAGAATAAGACAAGTCATTAATCATATTAAACAAGCTGAAGCTAAAGAAGCTCACTTGGTTAATAAGATAGACGCTGCTCAACCCGACGTTTCTGTAGCTACGTAACATAAAAAACGCTACATCGCTGAAATCGCACTTTCTATTAAGGCTCTCTTGCACTTCTCACAAAACTAAGCTATAAATTACGCACCATACATTAATAAAACAAAATAAATGTAGACGCGTATGGTCGACATCCCTAGGGACTACATTTATGTATTCTAGGAGGAATATAAAATGGCAAACACAACATTTTCAGGACCGGTAAGATCGGAAAACGGTTTTGAAGTAATTGATAAAAGTACAGTAACAGGTGCAGTTACATCTACAATGAGCGTGAAAGAGTTCACTGCAACTATTACGGTTGCAAATGGTCAAACTACTGGAAAAGAATCAGCTATCCAGATACCTACAAACTTCATTCCATTAGGAATTGGTGTTGTAGTAACTGTAGCTTCTGCAAACGCTGTTAACTTAGTTGACATTGGAACAGATGCTGACACAGACGGTTATGTTGACGGAGCTTCTTTAGCTACTAACACAACTGGTTGGAAAGGTTTTCTAGGTTGTAATGGTGTACTAGGTATGTCTGGATTTTCACCAGGAATAGCAGGTTTAGCGGGAGATGAAGTTGAACTTGTTTTATCCGGAGACCCAGGACATGGAGCAGGTGGAGCACCAGCTGTTACAACAATTGTGTTGAAGATTTTTGGAATTGATTCAACATCTGACACACAATAATAAATAATTACTGTGGGGCTTCGGCCCCACATTTAAAATTAATTAGGAGATAAAATATGGCATCATCAGACCAACAGTTTTCCACAAGAACTTCTGACGGTAGATTTGGTAGAGCAACAAACGCTTCAGGTTCATTTATTGGACCAGCTAGAATAACTTATATTCAAGTTGAAGGCGTAGCTAACAGTAATATCAAACTATATGATGGAACAGATGCAACAGGTGCTTTAGTATTCGAAGGTAATTGCGGAACTGAAGGATTAGACATTTATGTTCCAGGAAGCGGTATCAGATGTAGAACTGGAATATATTTAGATTTAACAAATACTACTTCTGTTACTATCGGATACACTGGCTAAGGAGTTTAAATGGCAAATACTACTTCAGGAACTACTACGTTCGACAAGACTTTTGCTATTGATGAAATAATAGAAGAGTCTTATGAAAGACTAGGTATACAAGGTGTATCTGGTAATCAATTACGTACAGCAAGGCGTTCTCTTAATATCATGTTTCAAGAATGGGGAAACAGAGGTCTTCATTATTGGGAAGTAGGAAATTCATCTTTTACTCTTGTTAATGGTCAAGCGACTTACACTGCTTACAGAGCAACATCAGATGGCACTTCAGATACCACAGCTATTTATGGTGTCGATGATATTTTAGAAGCTGTTTATAGAAATGCTTCAAGTGTAGATACCTCTCTTACAAAAATAGATAGATCAACTTATCAAGGTTTAGCTAACAAAGGATCTGAAGGTGTGCCTTCACAATATTTTGTTCAAAGGTTCATTGACCGTGTTACGATGACTTTATATCAAACACCAGGATCAAGTGAAGCAGGTAAATTTGTTAATTTTTATTACGTAAAAAGAATTCAAGATGTAGGAAACTACACAAATGCAACAGATGTTCCTTATAGATTTGTTCCATGTATGGCATCAGGATTAGCTTATTATTTATCACAAAAATTTAAACCTGAATTAACACAACAAATGAAATTGTTATATGAAGATGAATTACAAAGAGCTCTACAAGAAGATGGCTCACCATCAAGTTCTTACATAACACCAAAGGCTTATTATCCAAATGTCTAATTTTGCTAGAGGAAAATACGCACAATTTATTTCTGACCGTTCTGGTCAAGCCTTTCCTTATAAAGAAATGGTTACAGAATGGAATGGGTCTAAAGTTCATATTTCTGAATATGAACCAAAACAACCTCAATTAGATCCAAGACCTCATGGTGGAGATCCTCAAGGTTTACAAACAGCAAGACCTGCAAGAGTTGAACCTGCAACAACAGTTATTTTACCTGAAAATCCATTTACAACTTATGAAGCAGGATCAAGAATAATTAATATTTTTTCACCCGGACATGGTTTAACAAACGGAACTACTTACAGATTTAGAGGAGCAACGACAGCAACTGCAGCTTATAATAATCCTCAAAATTTTGATGGTATAACAGGAGCTAATATTGCAAAAACTGCAGGCTATGCGATTACAACAGGTTTATATCAAAACGATGCTAGAGTAAGTTCTGATTATGCAGTTGAAAATTATTTCTTCTTTACTGTAGATACAGATACGGCTACAGTAGGAAATATAACAGGAGGAGGAAGTGGTTGTTCGATAGGGCCAATCACAATTAGTAGCTAATGGCAGGATTTACATACGCAACATTAACAACAGCAATTCAAAACTACACTGAAGTAGATACTAATGTATTAACGTCTACTATCACAGATCAATTTATTGATAATGCTGAAATGAGAATTTTAAGAGATGTTCCTCTTGATGCTTATAAAAAACAATCAACAGGTAATTTAGTTACAGGTCAAACAACAATAAACGTACCAGCAAAAACTTTATTTGTTAAAGGTGTACAAGTTTATGATTCTACATCTGCTTCTACAGGAGCAAATGCTTGGTTAGAGAAAAAAGACGAAACTTATTTACAAGAATATATTCCTGCTGAGACATCTACAGGTAAGCCAAAATATTATGCTATGTTTGGTGGAGCAACAGGTGTAACGGACACTACTTCTGGAAGACTATTTTTAGCTCCAGCCCCTGATTCAACTTATGTATTTAAAATTCATTATGAAGCTATTCCTGATGGTTTATCAGGTTCAAACACTACAACTTATGTAAGTCAATACTTTGGAAATGGCTTGTTATATGCTTGTTTAGTAGAGGCTTATGGTTTCTTAAAAGGTCCAGCAGATATGTTGACACTATATGAAAATAAGTATAAAGAAGAAGTACAGAAGTTTGCTTCTGAACAATTAGGTAGACGTAAACGAGACGATTACACTGATGGAACGGTTAGAATACCTGTACCTTCACCATCACCGTAAAAGAGGAGATTAAATTATGGCAATATCATCAGCAATATGTTCAAGTTTCAAACAAGAACTTTTACAAGGTAAACACGATTTTGATTCATCAGGTGGTGACACTTTTAAAATTGCATTATATGATAGTGATGCAAACTTAGGAGCAGCTACAACTGACTATTCTACATCTGAAGAAA
>WLWG01002412.1_pt1 | contig 14296 bp, 9 predicted proteins | sample 6712871 | NCBI WGS metagenome assembly WLWG01 (sample SAMN12718693, study PRJNA515312) | sponge metagenome | isolation source: marine sponge | host: Mycale hentscheli | place: New Zealand: South Island, Marlborough, Capsize Point | collected 2003-05-01 | reverse complement strand
CAATCCTCTTCTGAGGTGGATGGCAAAAGGTATTTTCCTCATAGAATGCATGGATGAGTGATTCCTCTGATCTACATTCCGAAACATCTCCAGCAGATACTGATGGATTGTCCATGACTCCCGACTTTGCTGCAGCGTCGAAGAAGGTTCGAGACTTTCCACAGACGGCAGGTGTCTATTTGATGAAGGACGGTGCCGGTCGAGTTATCTATGTTGGAAAGGCAAATAATTTACGAAGCCGAGCAGGGAGTTACTTTCTCAAGGCGGCAGAAGTTGATCGACGTACAGCTGACCTTGTTCGTGAAATACGAGACATTGATTATCTGGAGGCAGATAGTGAAGTTGATGCACTTCTTCTTGAGAGTCGGCTGATCAAAGATGTTCAGCCACGATTTAATTCGTTGCTTAAAGACGATAAGACGTTTCCTTATCTGCAGATTACCACGTACGAAGATTTTCCTCGGATCGAATTTACGCGATCCCCGGCCTCAAAAGGCGTGAAGCTCTATGGCCCATTTCCAAGTGCAGGGAGTCTTCGTGGGGCGATCGTTGTGCTTCAGAGAATTTTCAAGTTCCGTACGTGCTCGCTTGATATCGATGGAGATGATCCCCAGTGGCGGTGGTTTCGCCCGTGCCTGCTAGCATCAATCGATCAATGTACGGCTCCATGTAATCTACGGATTACAAAGGCGGATTATCGAAAGGATATTAACCGACTTAAGACATTTTTGGAGGGTGGAAAAAAACGGCTCTTGAAAGAGATGCACGCCGAAATGGTAGCGGCATCGGAAGGGCTTGAATATGAAAAGGCGGGAAGGCTTCGCGATGAAATCAGACTTCTTGAACGGCTTCATGAACGTGGCGATCTCGAGGAGCATGTTCAACCCGAGGTGTTCCTTGTCGATCCAAAAAAAGGGCTTGCCGGCCTCGAGAAAGTCCTGGGGCTTTCGGGGACACCACGAGTCATAGAAGGTGTTGATATTGCGCATCTGGCCGGCAATGAAACAGTTGCCAGCCTTGTTCAGTTTATTGACGGCCTTCCTTTTAAGCCAGGTTACAAGCGATACCGAATTAAAACGGTTGACGGTATTGATGACTTCAAAAGTATTCACGAAGTTGTCTTGCGAAGGTTCTCCCGACTGCTACGAGAAGGAGCATCACTTCCGGACATATTTCTTATTGACGGTGGCAAAGGTCAACTGTCTGCTGCGCTTGATGCATTAAATTCCTTGGGAGTCGTACCCCCATGCATTCTGTCGATTGCCAAAAGGGAAGAAGAAATTTTCCTACCCGGGAAATCAGAACCGTTACGTCTGTCACGAGATGCGTATTCCTTACGCTTGTTGGAATATGTGCGTGATGAAGCCCATCGGTTTGCCCAGCACTACCATCATCTTCTGCGAGGCAAACGAACGCTTGCCGATGACACCTGATGGAATTAAGAAGTGTCATCGAAAATAATGCGGGTTATTCGTAGCAAACCAAGAGACGAATTATTCACCCTGTAGCCAGGAGCGTGCTGCGTCGATTTCACTTTGATCGAAGTAAGCAATTTTTGCCGTCGTAAACGGCTTACAAAACCATGCCATGCCTTGCTCCCATTTCTTTTCACCAACCATGGCAACGCGCTCAATTTCTCCGAAGTGTTTCATGTCAAATTTGATATCTTCCCACAGTGCACCGACATCCCAGCCGGAAAAGTCGTGCATTGAAAACAGAATCTTAACTTTCCCCTTTTTCATTTCCGATTCGATAACAGGAACAAATTCGTCATAGTCGGCACGGGTTAGTTTTCCGGTCGTAGCCACTTCGATGGTTCGGTCGTTTTGCAGATTGGTTACCTGAACAGCCATTCAATTACCCCCCCTTTATGGTGGTTCTGCTGGTTTGTTCGATACAGCACCAGCTGTTTACACAAGGAATCTAGTCGTTTTCGACACCCCGATTGGTGCGTAATAGGCAACCGATAGTTAACATTACTGCAGGTATCGTCGCCATTTTGTTGAGTATACGTAAACTATTGTTTTGGGACTACTTATTAAGGGAGACAGCCCGTGAATCCTCATGACATCTCGCATGCGGTGGGTACTCGTTGTGATTTTTTGCGTCAACTAAAGTCGGGGAACCGAAGAGAATTCTTACAAGTTGGTTCCTTGGCTGGCTTTGGTCTTTCGCTGGGGTCCTTTCTGAGCATGCGGGCTGCTCAAGCTGATGCAAAGCAGTTCGAACATTTTGAAGGAACTGCGAAGAGCGTTATCCATATTTGGCTTCCAGGTGGATGGTCGCAACAGGAAACCTTTGATCCTAAACCACTCTCACCACTTGAGTACAGGGGCGAGATGGGAACCGTTGAGACAGCGTTGCCCGGTATTCGCTTCAATCAGCACCTCAAAAAGACGGCAAAGATCGCCGATAAAATTACAGTTATTCGTTCGATGACTCATGGTGAGGCGGCTCACGAGCGAGGCACTCATAACATGTTCACTGGGTATCGCCCCAGCCCTGCAGTCACCTATCCAAGCTTAGGGAGTGTGGTTTCACACGAACTCGGTCCGCGAGCAAACCTTCCCCCATATGTCTGCTTGCCAAATCTGCCAGCTCCAGATGCAGAAGCCGGCTATCTTGGAAGTGCGTATGGTCCGTTTACCCTTGGTTCAGACCCAGCAAGTACGAACTTCACAGTCCGAGACCTCTCACTGCCCGGTGGCGTTGATGCAAAGCGATTCGAGTCTCGCCGCCATCTTCGGAATGTTGTTGGTAGGCACTTTAATCGTCTTGAGGGTTCCGACAACATAATGGCCATGGATAGTTTTTATCAGCGAGCATACGACCTCGTTAGCTCATCCAAAGCGCAGGCAGCATTTGACATCAATGTTGAGCCCAAAGAATTGCGAGACCGATACGGTCGCAATCAAGCAGGGCAAAGGATGCTTCTTGCACGACGACTCGTCGAAGCAGGTGTTCGCTTTGTCACAATGTCATATGGCAGCTGGGATATGCATCAAAAATTGAAACAAGGGATTGATCGTACGCTTCCGCCTTTTGACCAGGCATTTGCCGCGTTAATAGGTGATCTCGAACAGCGTGGGTTACTTGATTCAACACTCGTTATGGTGTCAAGCGAATTTGGTCGTACACCAAAAATAAACAAGGATTCAGGACGCGACCATTGGCCGAAAGTTTTCAGTACTGTGCTGGCTGGTGGTGGGGTGAAGAAGGGTCTGATTCACGGTGCGTCTGATTCGATCGCAGCGGAGCCATTTGATAGCCCAGTGACAATCGAGGATCTTGCAACAACGGTATACCATTGCCTCGGAATTGTCGCGGAGAAGGAACTGATGGCTCCTGGAGCGCGACCGGTCGAGATTGTTGATGGCGGGAAGGTTCGGCACGAGTTGCTCGTCTGACCCATCCCTGCTTTATGGATGTGTATTTTCTGATCCACCCCCTCCTCAAGAAGATAGACGTGTGATGGAAAATAGAAAAAATTATCAACGAATTGTGCGAATGGCTGCAACTGCTCTTTGTAGTTTTGTGCTCCTCTCTCATATATGCCAAGCCGCGCCAACGATTGGTAAAATTGTGCCTGCTGGTGCACCTCGAGGAAGTGAAATTGAAGTCCTTGTGTTCGGCACAAATCTGCACGAACCACAGGCTCTTTTTTTTGAAGACGGGATTGTCCGGCAGTCAAAGATTGAATCAGTAGACGAGAAGCAGTTGAGAGTAGTGCTAAACGTTCCCGAGGATGCCCCTTTTGGTAACCACCGCTTTCGAATCCGTACCAAAAAGGGTCTTTCGCATCTTCGTACTTTTCGAGTCGGACCTTTCCCGCAGGTCGTCGAGGCGGAAACTGACTCTTCTCAGAAAAAGCCGTCCAATAACACGGTAGAAGAAGCGCAGGCGATTCAAGTCCCACAGACTGGTGGTCTGACAATTGCTGGGGTTGTGGAGAAAGAAGATGTTGACTGTTATCAGGTAGGACTCAAGAAAGGCAATCGCCTCTCGGTTGCAGTCGACGGTGTTCGGCTTAATTACACGCCCTTTGACCCCTATATCGATATTGTTGACGGCGATGGTTTTGTACTCACCGCGAGTGATGACCATCCGTTGATGGAACAAGATGCAATAATGGCCTTCACGGCCCCCAAAGACGGGAACTTTTTTGTTCGGGTACGCGAAAGTGCCTACGGTGGCAGTTCAGCTTGCAGCTATCTTCTGCATATTGGCCGATTTCCAACGCCATCAGTCGCACTTCCTCCGGGGGCAAATCCGGGGTCAGAGGTGGTGGTGAAATGGCTTGGTGATCCAGCGGGCGCCTTTGAGTCAAAAGTAAAAATCCCAAATACTTTTCCTCGTGCTTCCTCTGAAATAAGCCAATTGCTTTCGGTGCATCCGCAACGTGACGGAGTGATTGCGGCTGAAGCCGTTCCGCTTCGAGTGACAAATCTTCCGGTGAGCAAGGAGACAGACTCCAATGATTCACCCGATGGGAATCCATCTGTCCCTGCCCCAGCTGCTATCTGGGGGCTCCTTGAAAAGGAAAATGACACTGACTGGATGCGAATCGAAGCACCAAAAGGATCAAAATGGTCCGTGAAGGGGTGGGGTAGACGCGTTGGTTCACCGATTGATTTGACCTTGAATGCCTATCGAGATAACGAAAAACACACTCGGATAACTGGCAACGATGATTCGTCGGGACCCGACAGCCTGATGAACGTAACAACACCTGAAGAAGGCTCGTTTCTTATTCGGGTAAGCGATCACCAGAAGCGTGGAGGGGATACTTTTGTTTGGTGGATCGAGGTTGAGCCGATTGTGCCTCTTGTGAAACTTTCAGTGCCCCCGTCTCAAACAAAATCTCAGAATGACTTGTTTCCTCAAGTTCCGCGTGGAAATCGCACGACCGTAATCCTTAACGCCTCACGAAGTAACTTTAATGCCGAGTTAAAGCTCCTTTCTGAGAATCTTCCCAAAGGTGTTACTGTTACATGCCCGAACTTTCAAAATGGTGCACCGGGGAGTTTTGTTGTATTCGAGGCTGCAAAGGATGCACCACTTTCCGCAGCGATGGCTGAATATAAAGCCGTAGACGCGGCTGATCAAACGAGGGTACTGGGCGGTCTGCAGCAGGCGACCGAGATGATTCATGGAAACCCAAATCGTACTCCATGGCGGTACAGTCGAAGTACAAAAATGCCCGTAGCCGTTGTTGAAGAAGTTCCGGTTTCTTTGGAACTCGTTCAGCCTGCCGTTCCGCTTGTGAAAAATGGAAAAGCAGATCTTCTGGTTCGTGTTCATAAAGACGAAGGATTCAAAGGAAAGGTCCGACTCTTCTTTCCCTTCAAGCCACCTGGAATCGGTGCGGCATCTGGCGTCGATGTGCCCGCTGACAAAACTGAGGTGGTGTATCCGATTAACGCAAGCGATAAGGCTCCTATTCATGATTGGGATGTTGTTGTGTCTGCAACGGTGACATTTCAGGGAGAAGATGCGAAGGGTCGTCCAGCAATACGGATCTCATCTCAGCCCGTAAACCTCACCGTCGCCGAGCCATTTATTCAGGTGGCACTCGACAAGGGAATGGCAGAGCAGGGACAGAACACAACATTCACCGGTACAGTTACCGTCCCAAAGGCCTTCACGGGTGAAGCGAAGGCTGTGTTACTGGGACTTCCTGCTAAAACAACGGCTGAGCCCCTTGTGATTACCTCAGAGAGTAAGGAGGTCGAGTTTCCAGTCACCGTTGCCGCTGATGCTCCAGCTGGTCGGCATGCAAACATTGTCTGTGAAGTGCATGTTCCTCAGGAGGGACATGAGATTGTCCATCGCATGGCCGCGACCGAATTTCGAATCGATAAGCCACTACCAGCGAAGGTGTCAGCTGCTCCAAAGCCGGAGCCACCAAAGCCAGAACAACAGAAGAAAAAAGTTTCACGTCGTGAGCAATTGAGAATTCAGGCACGGGCTGTTTCGCAGCCTGTTCCAGCGCAAGAATCCAAAGGAGCTGCTCAGTGATAGACGAAGCTGGAGCAAAAAAGTACTTGATGAGAGGCCATGTTTTTTGGAAGTGTATTGGAACAACCCTCTGCTGCCTTGCCACAACTTCTTTGTGGGCTCAAGAAAAAGCAGTCAGAGAAATAAATGTTTTTCCGCCTGCAGTACGACTCGATTCAGCACGAGATTTCCAAACAATTATTGTTCAGGCAACGCGTGAAGATGGTGTGACGGAAGACGTAACGCGTTCTGCCAAGATGGCTTTCAAAAATCCAGAATGTGCCACACTTGAACGGATTGATGGGAAAGCCGGCATGTCCATTCGGCTTTCTCCGAAACAGGACGGTGATACGGTGCTGGTTGTGTCATACGGTGGACATCAGGTTGAACTTCCAGTGAGCGTGCAATCGGCAGGTAAGGAACCTCCACTGTCGTTTCGTTTGGACGTCATGCCCGTTTTTGCGCGTGCCGGGTGCAATATGGGGAGTTGTCACGGGGCAGCACGTGGGAAGGATGGGTTTCGGCTTTCACTGTTCGGTTTTGACCCGGCTGGTGATTATCACCGATTGACGCGGGAAATGCCTGGACGAAGGATTAATCTTGCGAATCCAGAAGGGAGCCTCGTTGTTCAGAAAGCGGTGGGTGCTGTTGCTCATACAGGCGGGAAGCGATTCGAGAAAGACAGCGAACTTGCAGATCGTCTCATTCGGTGGATTACAGCAGGGGCACAGGACGATCCAAATGCAGGCAAAGATATTCCGACATTGCAGGCGGTCGATCTGTACCCGCCCACAACTCTTCTTGAAGGTGAACAAGCTACCCAGCAATTGGTTGCCGTTGCCCGATTCTCAGATGGTACTGATAGGGATGTAACAGATCTCGTCTGGTACGGATCAAATAATGATTCATCCGTAGGCATTACGTCGTCTGGAAACACGACTAGTGGCCAGCGAGGTGAGTCATTTGTTATGGCCCGATACGACACCATAACCGTCGGCGTTCCAGTTGTCGTCATTCCAAAGAATCTCACCTTTCACTATCCCAAATCTGAAGGAAACACTTGGGTAGATGATCTCGTTGACACAAAACTCAAGAGCCTCCGCATTGCACCCTCCGAAGTGTGTAACGATGAAACATTTTTGCGTCGGGTCAGTATTGATCTTGTTGGGTTGCTTCCTACCCAACAAGAAAGGGAGGCCTTTCTTGCTGACAAATCCCCACAAAAAAGATCAGAGTACATTGAACACTTGCTCGGTCGAAAAGAGTTTGTCGATCTTTGGGTAATGAAATGGGCAGAAATCCTACAAATCCGCTCGATCAATAATATCGTAGATAAAAAGGGTGCCCTGCTGTATCACCAATGGCTTGATCGTCGCATCGCCTCAAACCAGCCGGTTGATCAAATGGTGCGAGACTTGGTGACGGCTTCTGGTGGCACCTTTGAAAATCCTCCCACCAATTATTATCAGGCTGAAAGAAATACCCTGAAGTTAACCGAAAATGTTGCGCAGGCCTTCTTGGGGATGCGGATTCAATGCGCGCAGTGCCATAATCACCCATTTGATCGATGGACAATGGATGACTACTACGGGTTCGCAGCCTTCTTTGCCCAAATCGGAAGAAAGAGGGCAGATGATCCTCGAGAGACCATCATCTACAACTCTGGTGGTGGTGGGATGAAGCATCCTGTGTCCGGTCAGACGGTGGCGCCGAAATATTTAGGAGGAGGTGAAGCGGAAGTCGCAAATCGGGACAGGCGAGAAGCGGTTGCAGAGTGGTTGGTATCACCCGAAAATCCATTTTTTGCAAAGCGAATTGCCAACCTTGTTTGGACTCATTTTCTTGGCAGAGGCATTGTTCATGAGCCGGATGATTTTCGTGTAAGCAATCCACCAGTGAATGGCCCGTTGCTTGATGCTCTGGCAAGCCATCTCGTGAAGTCAAAGTGGGATTTTAGAGGACTTGTCAGGGAGATTGTAAATTCAAAAACATATCAGCGAGCGTGCGACACGAATGATACAAATGTGCTCGACAACTCGAATTTCTCTCATTCGGCTGTGCGACGAATTCGGGCAGAGGTGCTTCTTGACATTCTCGCTCAGGTAACCGAAACAAAAAACAAGTTCCCAGGTCTTCCTGAGGGAGCTCGGGCAGTTCAGGTAGCCGATGGTCGTACGTCAACGTACTTTCTGACCACTTTTGGAAGGGCTACTCGGGAAGAAGTCTGTTCCTGTGCAGTGAGTATGGATCCAAGTCTATCACAGGCTCTCCATCTACTTAATGGAGATGTTGGGAATCAGAGGATTCAGCAGGGTGGCGTCATTGATCGTTGGATTAAAGAAGGGCGACCCGATACTCAAATCATTGATGAACTCTTTGTGCGTTGTTACGGAAGATTCCCTCAGGAGCGAGAGCGTGTTGAGACACTCGTAGCCGTTCAGGCCGGTGCAGGGCGTAAGCAGGCCCTCGAGGATGTTTTCTGGGCACTATTAAATTCACCCGAATTTATATTTAACCATTAGTTGTTTGAAGCTTGTTCTCATCTCACACTGAGCCAAGTTTTGAAAATGCAAATCAATGAATAGATATTTCAATCCGATGAAAAAAAATGACTGCCAAGAATTGCCGTATTCGTGTACGTGGCAGTTTCTGGCTACTGTGCTCTGTGCATTTCTTTTTTTTGCATTGACAGCAATGGCGGAGGACAAACCTCCGACGTACGAGGATCATGTGTTACCAGTTTTTCGTGAGAAGTGCTGTAGCTGTCACAATGCTGATCGGAAGGCCGGTGGGCTCGATTTGACGAGCTACCAACAAATGATGGCTGGTGGTAATTCGGGTGATGTCGTTGCCGGTGGAGATGCTGACGGATCCTATCTATGGCAGGTTGTCAGTCATGAATCCGAGCCAACGATGCCACCTGATGCCGACCGTATTCCTGATGCGATGTTGAAGGTAATAAAAAAATGGATAGCTGGTGGGATAATTGAACGGGATGGCGCAAAGCCTGTTGCGAAGGAGGCAAGTTCTTCACTTGCGATAGATTCAGGTTCAATTGTAAAGCCGAGTGGTCCACCGATTATGCCGCCTCGTTTGTCACTGGAGCCACGCTTCCACGGACTTCGGCCAACGACGGTTCGGGCGATTGACACATCGCCTCACGGTGATCTGGTGGCGGTTGGGAGTAGTCAGCAGGTCTTATTGTTTCAGCCGCGAACACGTGAATGTATTGGCGTGTTGCCTTTTCCTGAAGGCGAGTGTACGAATCTTCGGTTTTCTCGTAGTGCAAAACTTCTTCTTTCGGGCGGAGGTATTGCTGCCAAAAGTGGGCGGGTTGTGATTTGGGATGTTTCTAGTGCTCAGCGAGTAATGGAACTCGGTGACGAGTTTGACGAAGTATTGGCCGCTGACCTCTCTGCTGATCAACGTCTGGTCGCTTTGGGAGGGTCTGCAAAAGTTGTACGTCTTCTTCAAACATCAAATGGAGCCGTGGAGAGTGAAATTACAAAACACACGGACTGGATAACCAGTGTGGCCTTTTCTCCTGACAGCGTACTACTTGCGACAGGTGATCGGGCAGGTAACCTTTTTCTGTGGGAGTCATTTGGTGCCCGCCATTGGGGAGATCTCAAAGGCCAAAAAGCTGGTATCACTGCAATAGACTGGCGAGCAGATGGGATTGTGCTCGCGACGGCGTCTGAGGATGGCACGATTCATCTCTGGGAAGCCGATACGGCCAAAAAGTTGAAGTCCTGGTCTGCCCATGGTGGTGGAACAACCGATGTAAGGTGGTTCAATGATGGTCGGCTTGTATCAACGGGTCGGGATCGGAAAGTGAAAGTATGGAAAGCTGATGGTAGTCTCGAGAAAGAACTTGGAACTCTTTCGGATATTGGCACTCAAGTGGCAGTTACCTCTGGGAATCCCTTCGTAATTGCCGGTGACTGGTCGGGTCAGATCACCGTTTATGACGTTGCCAAACCTGCTCAGTTGGGCGTGCTGGATTCCAATCCAGAGCCCCTCTCCCAACGCGTCGATCATGCCCAGAAAGCAACCGTTGCATTAAAAAAGCAAGAGCAGGAAGTTTTTCTAGAAAAAGAAAAGGCAGTAAAGACTGAGGCGAATCTCGTCAGCCAGCTCGCTGCAGCCAATAAAAGTCTTGGTATTTCAGGTGCGGAAGAGAAAAGTAAGAAGGCGCTAGCTGAAGAAGCTGCTGTTGGAGTGAAGGCAGCAGAGTCTCGACTTCTTATGGTGAAAGCAAAGGTAAAGAAGGCGAATGAAATAGTCTCATCCCTTGAGAGTACGGTGAATGGCACGAACGGAAGTGCTGAGAAAGAGGTTGCCGGAAAGATCCTGACTGATGCGAAGAAAATATTAATGGAAATCCAGGCATCAGTCATACGTGCTGAACAAGAGCTTCAGACATCCCAAGAGGCAAACGCCGTTGCTGTTAGCGAGAAGCAAGCTGCAGAGAAAAAACTCGCTGCCGCAAATTCTCAAGTTAAACAACTCAATGAGCAGGTAGAAAATGCTGCGTCCAAACGAAAAGCACTCATCGAAAGACACGCCACCCTTGTGGAAGAGTATAAGGCGTGTGAGAAATGCCTGAAAAAGTGGCAAGACGAACGTTCCTTTTCACAGGACGCTGGTCGCACAACTGAGTGAAATGCAGCTGAGCCTATATATTTTGGCGTCCAAGCAGTGTGCCGTTTTCCAACAGCACGCATCCTTTTGCAAAGAGATTACCTGCGAGTACAGGCTATCGATACGCCTGCCCCTCCTACTTCGACAACTCGCATACTTACTAAAAACCATGCTAGTTTTTCAGTATCAATTCTTCTGATTCGATAGAATAACTCTCGTTCAAGCAGATTCCATGCTTATAAAAAACGAACCAGCCCAGACATGCAAGTCAGGCTGGTTCGTGTAGTTATATAATAATATCGAAGGTACTTAGTTGGTCTGTGAAGCAGGTTTTTGCTCAGTTGGAAGATCGCCGCGAAGTACTCCTTTGATTGGGGCTCTCGAAGGGTCATTCTCCATTTTCTTAATAAGAGCAATGCCAGAAATAATAATCTCTCTATGGGCTTTTTCGTGATCCGTAAGGCCTTCATTAGCTGAAAGCCGACTTACATAAGCCGAAATTTCATTCGTACCAGACTCAAAATCATTCATGTTTTCCTCGATGATGCTCTCGATCATCATTCGAAGATTTGGGGCAATTTTTTCAACTGCTGCTTCGAGTGCACCTTCTTCTGATAGGTCAATCTTTTTCTCCTTTGCTTGAGTGATGACATCATTGAATCCGTCATGGATTACCTCGTAAGCCTTTTTTTCAATCTCTTCAAACTCTTTCTCAAAGAAACTAACCACAAATGAATCAGCCTGATCAAGAACCTCTGGTAGAGCATCGAGAATTATTTTCTCACTTTTGTCGACTACCATCGGTGCTTGGGCTTCCAGTGACTTGGTAAGTTGTGCAGGTGCTTGTTGGAGACGAGGCTCAACTTGATCGGCAACAAGTTGAACAAGAGTTGGTGCCTCAGCGACAGAAGCGATAGTCGTAGATAAGAAGCGAAGGTAGAGGCCGACTCCAACAAGAAGACATGCCATGACAACAATCGTGAGTGTAAGTCGATTCTTTGCTTTGTCAGCGGTCTTCCCAACGCGGTCTTCTAGTGCCCGTAAGCGGTTTTCTACAGCAGATAAATCTGAATGAGACATTGTTTGAAATCTCCATGAAATGAAATGGGGTAATGAATAGAAGGATGTGAACGTAAAAGGATTTGTGCTCTAAAGGTTGTCACCAGAGACAAAAGGAGAGTCTGTTTTAAGAACCGACATAGTCGGTGCGACAGTCCGATCAACAATGAGTAGGATGTTGTGCATGAACCGTTGTTGCAGCAATTCTTCATTCATGTTCATCGCCGCCTCGATCGGAAGCGTGTCGAGTAGTTTGCTGATACGCTCGACTTCATCTTTCGTTAGAGATTGCAGTTGTTTCTGAAGTTTTTCACTCTCGATCGCTATCCCTTCTACCGTAATATCAGAAAGTCTTTTCACGTTATCCGGAGTGAGATTAGGAAGCTCGCTTTTGACATCAGCGGCCACCTTGTCGGTGACTCGCTGCAGGCTTTCGTTCGCTTTTTCTTGCAACATGGCAGGCATGCGGTCAGCCATTGATTTCGCTTCTTTTGTAATCATTTCTTGGATCCTAGGACGAAGCGTCTTCAATCGCTTCAGTGCTAATGACCGATACGTTGGGACAGCCGCCATAGCAGCTTTTGTGAACTTCTCTTGAAGATCAGGGAGCAGTTGCTCAGCCTTTTCTTGCAAGGCAGCCTGCAATGTGTCCTCATTGAGTTGAGTTTTCAGTGTTTTGAAAAGAGTAAACCCAAAAAAAACAATCATTGATAGAAGGATAAAAGAACCTCCCAGAACAGTTGCACGCCCAGAACGTTGAGAGCGGCTGATGCTGTCCAGGTTTTTTTCAAGATTATCAATTGCTCTGGAAAGATCCGCGGGGGTTGTCTGAGTATCAGAACTTTGATTGTCAGTCATTTGCTGCCCTTTTTTGTTAAGAATTCATAAGAATGAATCAGAAGTGAAAATTTTCATATGAAGAAACCAACATGAGTTACGTAGCGCTTACGTTGGTCCCCTCTCGCATAAAAGTACTATTCTTGAAATAGGACATGTTAGGATGAATAAATCCTGCTCCTAATATCCCCTCCCCAAAATTCTTTTTACTGCTAGTAGTTTTCAATGTCAAATCGCTCACTTGAGAATGCTGCTACTTCGTTTAAAGAGAGTCAGTTTTTTGTTGCACGGCTTACTCCAACGCAACCAGGAGCACTCGGCATTGTTGGTATTTATGGAGCCAGAGCATGCCCGACTCTCAAAGCCTATTTTCATGCGTTCAGATGCACCTCAATCGAATCGTTAGGTGTTGGTCGTATTGCAGTTGGCCAATGGCATCACGGAATTTTGACTGGCAGGAAAGAGGCTCATTCATCGGGGGGGGTGGGCGGTCGGACTCAGGAAAGCAAGGAATGTGTTGTCTTGGTTCGAACAGGAATTCAAAGTTGGGAAATCCATTCTCATGGGGGCAGAGCCGTTGTTCAGTCTTTTTTAGAGAGCTTTGTGTCAGAAGGTGCTGATGAAGTTTCATGGAATACGTGGCATGCCCGTTTCCATAGAGACCCTCGGGATACCACAATTCGAAAACAGCTTGCTCAAGTCGATGGACGGTATCCAGCTCAAATTCTTACGAGGCAGCTCGCGGGTTCCTTTCAGGAAGATATTATGCGAGTTCAGCAAGCACTTGATACAACTCCGAAATGTCTTGATCAACTCGTCTTGGCAAAGGCAGTCATCAATCGTTTGGAACGTGCTTCTCGAATTGGTTTACGTTTGGCACAACCATGGCGAGTCGTTTTATTGGGTCCGGTAAATGCTGGGAAAAGTAGTCTAATAAATGCACTGGCGGGATATGATCGAAGCATTGTTTCCCCACATGCTGGTACAACGCGTGACGTGTTGGAAACTCGAGTTGTGATTAACGGGTGGTCAGTTGATTTCATTGACACAGCAGGTTTCCGCCTGGCCGACAATCAAAAGGGAGAAATTAATGACATTGAAAAAAAGGGAATAAATAGAGCGTCCGTGGAAGCATCGAAAGCTGATCTCATACTGCATGTACAATCATTAGACCAATCGGTAGAGGACGGTTTCTCACCAGCACAATTAGGCGATGATCTTCCGCCATATATCAGCGTTGGTACTAAATTAGATTTATGTGGCAACAAGCATTTCCATGAGCAGTCCCTTTCAGAGCCATTGGTTCCAACATCTGCCCGTACTGGCCAAGGCATAGAACGTCTTATACAGGTCGTTCTTGAAACGCTCGTCCCTGAAATAAAAGATCAGCCAGATTGTTTTCTGGAAGGTGTTCCAATATCACCAGAAGATGTTGATGTCGTGCGAAAACTCCATCAACAAGCAGAGGGCTACTCACGAGATTTGTGATTACGCACCAAAAGCTTTATCGGCACTTCAGTGAAAGGGGCATTCTTTCGGAGTGATGAAAGAAGGTACCGTTTATATGGTGCTGTGAGGCTTTCAGGAGAACTTGTCGAAAGGACAATTGTTGGTGGAGCAGTATCCACCTGCGTTGCGAAATAGATGCGTACGGGCCGGCCTCGGCGATCGGCAGGTGGTCGGGTGGCTTGAGTGGCAGCATGAATAATTGTATTAAGCGCCGCTGTGGGGACTCGAGCCTGACTCTGGCGAAAGAGTC
>WLWG01002410.1_pt1 | contig 14306 bp, 14 predicted proteins | sample 6712871 | NCBI WGS metagenome assembly WLWG01 (sample SAMN12718693, study PRJNA515312) | sponge metagenome | isolation source: marine sponge | host: Mycale hentscheli | place: New Zealand: South Island, Marlborough, Capsize Point | collected 2003-05-01 | reverse complement strand
GGCTTCCATGAGGTTGTATGACCAGTCGGCTCCAGAAGTTTTGGAAATGCTCTGGTAGATGTTGTTGGGCCATTACCTGGGAGTACCGGCATATCACTATTACCCCTCAATGGTGTTCCGTATGAATCTCGGAGGGTACTTGTTGAACTGTTTGTTGCTGGCGGAATTGGACGCAATGATGGTGAAGGAACAATTGTCTGAGGATTATTTTGTTGCGGCTGGGTTGGCTGGCCATAGCCATTGCTAGAAGGACTATAATTTCCTGATGTATTTGGATTAGCAGGATCAGTTGTGCCAAAATTGGGTGACTGAGCAGCACTAGCGTCTCGAGATAACTCTGGAATTGGCTTCAATGAGGGTGCCGGTGTTAATGCTGGCGGACTCGTTGGCTGCGGCTGAACAGGATTTTGTTGCGTGGGTGCATAGTTTCCACTTTGAGGAACTATTTGTTGCTGGTATGTACTACTGGGAGCCGCTGGTGGCAAAACTGGTTGTTGGGTCGGCACTGATGGCGACGCTGCCGTTCCGGCAGCACCCCAAGCTTGTGGAGTTGTTTGAGACGGAGTTGCGAAGGGACTTGCGGCTACACCCGTAGGTCCCGGGATAGTTCCAACGGGAGCGGTGGCGCCTGTGCCAGGCTGTACCTGAACATATTTTGTAGTGTAGACGGCCCTATATTGAGTTACTGGAACACTTACGGCCTTTTGAACATAATTTGTAACTTGCTCCATGCATTCAACTGGACAACCTGTGCACGGATCGATCTCACACGAAGGTCGGTAACAGGTTACAGGCACGCATTGATACTTCGTCTGATATGTCGTTTCTGGAACATAACTGACTTGTTGCGTAGGAACCATAACCGGCTGAGGTGGAGGTGCAGCCACGACAGCTGGTGCTACAACAGGCATTACAGGTGGCGGTGCTGGAACTGGTGCAACGGCATAGGCCGGAACGGCCGTCTTGAAGCAACCACAACCTGAAAAAAGTCCAGAAAGGCAACATTGCGCCCGAACGGCAGTTTGATCACCAATCAATATTCCGGTGAAGAAAAACACTATTATCAAAACACGCGGCAAACGCATCACACTCTCCTTAGGACTGGTGTGACAGGCTGGACAAATAACCTTTTAATCCTGTCAACACTCTTACCCTAGGTTGCGATCGTGAACTGCCGCTCCATAAAAATTTCGTTTTGTTTGCTAAATTTTGTTATCTGCCATGGCACATTTGATACGGCCGTTTTTATCGATACAAACAGACAGCTTTGCCTCCCTTAAACTTCAATCACGATATCTTGCAGGCTCTATTTCGCAGAGAGTGTTATCCGAGATTGTCGTTCATAGTGGTCGTAAAGTTCAAAAAAAGCTTCCCTTAAATTACCGGAATGCCGCTGAAAAACATCTTTGAGCATCGCCCCACTAAATTCAATAGTCTCAGATCCATCGAATTTAGTCATAAGTCCATAAACTAACCGGCGAAATGTTCTGTCATTTGCTTTCGTATGCAGAAGCACAGGCCAATTATTCCACCATGGTTTCTCGTGAACAGTCACAACCACACAAATACCACGGAAGTCTGCAAACTGGCACAGAAACCACCCAAAAAAACCTAGTAACTCCCAACTATCTACAGAAGCAATGCTTTGTTTCGGATTCATTGTGGCAAACACTCTCATAACACGGATTGCATCAATCCAAGAACAAATCCGGAGACAATGAACTTTGAGTCCTTGTCTTTGAGCGACAGAAGTAAGATGACTAAGTATTGTTGATTTGCCGCTGCCATGTGGTCCACAAATAATGGCACGATTGCCGACGTCGTAAAGCCTAAAAAGCAATGCGCTTAGGGATGTGTCTGCCGCGAACCAGGGTATTGCACCAGGCTGTATAAAACGTGTGGAAAATGGATTCTGGAATACTAGCGTGCTCATTTATTGCTCGATTTTGGCTGGGAGTCGAACTACCGGAACACTTCCTAGAAAAAAAACATGCTCAGAGACGAAGTCTCGACCACTCTGAAAAAAAATACGAATACGAACACACCATCTAATTTTCACAATAATTCCCTCATATGACAAGGGACTATAAGGGAGTTCTGTTGCAAGAGCTCCTGTCATATGATCTGTGCTCAATGACGCGGACGATATTGGAGTACTATCTTTTCGCCGACCCAGTTGAATTCGTTCAAAGAAAACAACGCCCAGATCTTCTTCACCTTTTCCTTCTGTGTACCAGACAACTGATCGCTCAACAGCAGAAATACTCTGCGACTCAATACCTTCTACGATGTAGTGTGCTCGAAGCTGATCTCCACCACAGTATTCGATATTTTCACGATTGAACGTAACACTAATCCGGGGATTCGGCTGAATGCGATATGAACCTAACGTGTTCTGGTCCATTGGTTTTGATTCTGTCATCATTACGCTTTTCCTTATGTCCGTGTCAGGACTATGGTTTCTCCCCGTGGATTGAGACGATCTCGGCTGGAAATACCACTACTGGAAAAACTCTTACGAGTGCTGGCCAACGCTCCGGTACGCCACGCAAGACCAGTCGCCAACTCACCGTATTATGAGTTGTAGAAAAAGAGTGCATGGCCTTACTTGGTAATTGCAACTGTACTTCTGCCTCAAATGGTGTGCCCGGCAGCGGCTCAACATTATTCCAGCGACGAATGAGTGACTGCCATACAACCTGCCGTTCTGTTCTGACGTCGGTGCCTTGACGAAACGTCGCCTGCTCTTCCAATTCAAGGAAAAGTTCCAACTTACGAAATGAAACTGAGCCTGCCTGTGACAAGAGAACCTGGTATTGATCTCCTGGGCGCAAAGGATGACCAGAAATTTCGACGTGGGTTGGGCCAATAGCAGTAATGAGAAAAAGCCGCCTGAAAAAAAGTGCTATTGAAGCCAAACCAACAATCGTAAAAGGGGCAAGAAGCCCCAGCAGCCATAAGTTTGCCCGACCTCCCGCTATATCAAACCCGACATTCACTGCTAGCAAAATAACAACAACATTCCATAGTCCCGAGAAAAGGCCAGTTCCTATCAAAGACCATGCCTCGGGGCTCTCTGTTGGCAAACGAAACCGAAGCATTGTACCTGGAGAATTGACCAGATTGTCACAGGCAGGAATTGTTGGGAAACCAACAGTTTCTGAAGGCGGGCTGGCTAAAGTTTCGAAAATTCTGCCAAACTGAACAGCTTGACGCTCCTCCGAACGGCCCCAAGATTTTAATGATTGAAGCAACCCTGTTAAGCCAAAAGTAACAAGGGCACCTGGTAGTAAAAGCGCTAAGAGCCAAAGCCACCAACTATAACCTTGCTTGAGCACAACTGTTTTGATGTCTTCCGGGTCATACCAGCAACGCAGTTGACCACCAAGCTCCCAGTCGTCTAAATCATGAAGTGCAAATGCCCTAGTTTCACTCGTTTCGGAAGAATGAACCGTATTCCATGACTCGACATTCTCTCCTTCAACTTTGTACTGCACTAATAATGCCGGTCGCCATGAATACTTTGCTCCTCCGAATACATCTCGAAGCGTATGGCGTGCCAAGCCCTTTCCGATAAGCCGACCGTCTACTTCTATGAACTGGTTATTGATTCTCCATTCAGGAACCGCAACTCCGGCAAGCATTAACACACCAATTGTAAGTCCCGACATCAGCAGAACGGTGTGATAAATTCCTTCACCCAGTGACCCCCAGGCAGGAAGGCCGGTACGACGATTTCCACGTTTCTTACTGAAGAATGTAGGCAGCCTCACAAATAATTCTCCAGGCAGCCCAGAGGTCGACTCGAACGAGCGAGGACTCTCCGCTTCCGCTGATTACGTAGGACGATCATCACAATCCTCCATACGTGGTAGGAGTCAGACCGGGTCTCATAAACCGCCCCAACATTTCTGCGGAGAAACAACTCTTCAGAGCGTGTTCGATACTGCCCTACTTCGAGTCACAACAATATCATCACCTGCCTGTTGTTTTCGGAAAAAACCAATTTTCTCAAGAGCCTTATAGACTTCTTCAAGAGTCTTTTCACCAAAATTAGAAATACTCAACAAATCCGACCGAGTACAGTTAAGAAGATCGTGCACTGTAAAAATGCCTTTCTCCTCAAGACAATTTGTTGTTCGAACAGATAGTCCAATTTCAGCAGTACTCATCTCTAACTTTTCAGAGAGTTCGTCTGATTGGGTCAAACTTTTATATGGAATGCGTGGCATGGGGTCCCTCCCGTGCAATTAAGTTTTTTATGACTCCGGGCTGAAAAACTCACGCCCGAAAGTCTATTTTTAAGTATCCAACGTTAGCCTACATTCTAACGCATCGACATGTTGTAGAAAGAATTTATCTTTCCGACAATCTGACAGTCTACCGAATATACTAAAAATAATTCTGTTTCGACTACTGCCCCAGTGTTGTGAAGTCTGTTTCTTCATCCCAGTAAGCTTAAAATTCCTACCAGAGCCTTTTTTCTACGGGTCGCGATGCCAAGCAAGCCGCAATTTTCGCTTGATTCTCTCAATCCGAGCCAACAAGAAGCCGCTATGCATGTACATGGGCCACTTCTTGTTCTAGCGGGCCCAGGTAGTGGAAAGACCCGTGTTGTCACTCATCGGGTGGCCCATCTTATTACACAAGGTATCCCTGCGCACCAGATTGTTGCTTTGACATTCACAAATAAAGCGGCTGATGAAATGCGAAAAAGAGTTACCGACTTGGTTGGTCCACAACCGATTGAAATGGGAACATTTCATCGCTTTGCAGCCCGCTTATTGAGAAAACATGCTCGTCTCTGTGGTCTCACGAGTGACTACTCGATTCTCGATCCCGATGATTCACACGCCGTACTTAAGCGGGCAGCGAAAAAATTAGGACTTTCACTTAAACACACGCCGGTAGGCAAATTATCCAGTACGATTAGCCGCGCTAAAAACGATCTTGTTACGCCAGAGGAATTTCAACCTCGCTGGGGTCGTCCAGCAGATGATATCGTCGTTAAGGTCTGGCCGATCTACCAAGAAATGCTGCTTGATTCAAATTCAGTCGACTTTGATGATTTGTTGGTGCACACTGCAAGGTTATTGCTAGATAATCCAGATCTACGAAGCCAACTCGATGCCCACCATCGTTGGATCTTGGTCGATGAGTACCAGGACACGAATGCCGTCCAGTATTGTATTCTTCGGGGACTTTCGCTTGATCACCAACACCTCGCCGTCACTGGCGATCCTGATCAAGCCATTTATGGATGGCGCGGTGCAAGTATTCGAAACATACTCGAATTCGAGCGGGACTACACAGACGCTCGTGTCGTCACGTTGGAGCAGAACTATCGAAGTACTGCCAACATTCTTGGTACCGCTGATCGAGTAATTGCAAATAACAGCCGGCGAAAACAAAAGCAACTCAAAACCGATGCTACTGACGGAGAACCCATTCGGATTTTCCTTGACAGTACAAGCCATGATGAAGCTGAACGTATCGCAACTGAGATTGCTGATGCTATCAACACAAAAAAACGTCAGCCTAATGATTTCTGTATTCTTTTTCGAACAAATGCACTTTCACGTTCCCTTGAAGTTGCATTGCGAAATCGTAATGTTCCGTATCAACTCGTGCGCGGCCTAGAATTCTTTAAGAGACGGGAAGTACGAGATGTCGTAGCCTGGCTTCGACTTCTCAAAAACCCGCGTGATGATGAGGCCTTCCTGAGAATTGTAAATGTGCCACCACGAGGTATTGGAAAACAGTCTTTGGATCGTCTTGCCGCGTGGGCTGAACAACAACACATGTCTCGTCTAGATGCTGCAGGTTATGCCGCAAAGGTACCTGCACTCACTCGTCGCGCTATTCAAGCATATGAAAAATTCGGTGTACTTTTCCGAGGGATACAGCAGGTTCAACAGCAATCGAAGGGATCTGTGGCACCACTTGTGGAAGCAATTCTCGAAAAAACTGGGTACCGTGATTTACTAGCTTCTGAAAAAGATGAAGAAGGAGATGAAAGACTTGCTAACGTGGAAGAGCTAGTCACTGCTGCAAGGCAGGTTGACGAAACATTTGAAGCTGTGATGCCCGATGATGACCCGCTCAGCCAATTTCTCGAACAGACTGCCCTCGTAGCGGACACCGACATCTGGGATCCAGCAGGGAATCAGGTTGCACTCATGACCTTTCATGCCTGCAAAGGCCTTGAGTTTCCGGTTGTTTATATGATTGCTCTTGAAGATGGAATTCTTCCTCATGAAAGAAGTCTTGATGACAACGATCAACTCGAAGAAGAACGGCGGCTTGTATTTGTTGGGATTACTCGTGGACAACAAGAAGTTCATGTGAGCGCATCAAGAATTCGAGACTACCGTGGTAATAGAAGAATATCGGCACCCAGTGTTTTTCTAACCGAGATGATGGGAAAAGAATCGTATCTGTCTGGACCAGAAGCCCCATCGCTGAGTGAGTCGCCTTCTGACGAACACAACCAGGATGAAGAGTTCTCAACTGAAGCATTTGCTGACTATTTTTCCAAAGAAGAAGTGACTGCGTCTGAGAGTCAGTTGGACGAGTCGAGCTATTCAGACACCACTCACCAGAAAAAGCGACCCGATGGGCTCGTTCTTGAAATTGAATCTGACTTTATTCAGGAAGTAGATTTCGACAGAAAACTCACAAACAAAACAGTGAAACAGAAATCACCTGCTTTACATCAATCTCCTGCAATTCAAACAGCAAACAAACTAAATCAAAGAAAAAAAACAGATATCACTTTTGATGTTGGAGAACGGGTGCTCCATGAGGAGTATGGCGAGGGTATCCTTGAAAAAATTGGCGGCACAGGACACAGGGCTATTGGTGTTGTACGGTTCGAGGGTGCAACTAGAACACGCAGTTTTGTCCTCATGCACGGTGCGCTAAAGAAAATATAGTGGCCCCAATCTATTTCACCCCCTACCACAGATAAAAATTTGTCATGTTTTGAATGCAACAATCAAGCCACTGCCAACAGACTATAAAAATCGCTGTTGCTATTACCAAATCTATTAGTAAGAGCGGTGGCAATTGGTCATTCCGTGTTTTCATTTCACCGACACAGGAGATCCTGGCCAGCGCGTGTCGCATACTTGCAATAATTGCCCACAAACAACTTGCGACACAAACAGCTGGCCAGCCACAGAGCGTCCCAACCAACGCAAGTCCTTGAGGCCCGTATGAACCAACTATGGAAAGGCTCTTCAAACTGAAGCCGATTACCCATCCAAAAACGAGACCACATAAACTAACCAAGCCAGAAGCCTTCCAGTGAGTCCATGAAATTCCTTCGGCAAAAATCAATTTCTTCATATTCGGCCCCAACCCGACTGGCTGCAACCAAGGGAAATACATAATAACGCAGAGTAAACCTAACAATGGCACTGCCCACCAACGGATTGGGACTCGCTTTCGATCCCATTCAATAAGTGCCCACGTTATCAAGATAGCAAGACAACACACATGGGTCGCACAGAGCAGAAAGAGTCGAGCATTCGGTTGCAGCAATAAACCATCAGCACCTCGCCATAAAAAATGAGAAGCAACATTGTTGTCAAGAGGAAGATTTGCACCACCAGAAAGCAACTCGCATGAAGCTACTGAACCCAGCACGAGTGCCGCAAACCCCTCTACCACAGGGTACCGGATGGGTATCGGAACGAGACAATCACGACATCGACCCTGTAAGAGAAACCATCCCAAAACAGGCACGTTGTCACGGAATCGAATAACTTGGTTACAACACGGACAGGCTGAACTGCCAAATACAACAGATTTTTTAAGTGGAATACGGTAGACAAGAACGTTCAGAAAACTGCCGAGATTGGCTGCAAAAGTGAAAAGAAAAAAAATGAATATCAAATTGTCTAATGTGCCGCCAAAATAACCACCATAAACGAAGTCCCACACCATGAGGTTTGTTCCCAAAACAATGACTGACTAATAGCGGCTTTTCAAATCGACTCGACATCAGCACTCATATAAAGTACCACCATTCTGTGCTAGAGCTTTGCGTTGAGCTTACTCCACTTTAATACGGCACTGCCTTGCTTAAAACCTTCAATTTTGTGGTCTGATGTCGACGACTGTAAAACATAGCCCTCCATCGACCCATAAGGTGAATGATTCTATCAAGCATTCGAGAATTAAAGGCAGTCGAAAGACCTGGCTGAACCTGACTTTTCGTATCATTGCGACATTTGCGTTAGCAGCTTTCGTTCTACAACGTGTTGAATGGGAATCACTCGTCCGTCTCTTGGGGTCTCTTCAATGGCAATGGTTTGCCGCTGGCCAAGCAGTTGCCATTGTGATTCAAGTCGTTGCTGGCATCCGTTGGTCAGCACTTGCACGTCCTATTGGCTTTGTTCATTCCACTAGTTTTTTCATATGGCGTTTTTTTGAAGGTGTATTTTTTAATCTTTGCCTTCCATCTTCAATTGGTGGCGACGTTGTAAAAGCGTACAGGCTCTCAGATACAAACTCGGGGCGGCTTCTTGCAGGATGCACAATACTTGCCGATCGTCTCGCAGGAGTCTCTGCACTCGGAATATTGGCCGGATCTGCACTGCTGTCACTTAGGCTCAGCCTTTCGTTATCATCTACAATTGCTGTAGCCTCGCTCCTGCTCGTCTGCGTACTCCTCGGTTTCCGATTGACTATTGGCAATCTAGATCGCTTTATTGATCTACTACCAACAACTCATCGCCTTCGTCAGTTTCTTGCACAACTTCTTCCGTATCAAGTACGTCCAAGCCTTATGGGAAAGGCTGTGGCTTGGAGTCTTATCGTACAAGTAGGTGCGTCTGTTTCGGTTGCATTGATGGCCCGCGGTATTGGCGTAACGCTCGAATGGGTTACCTGGTTTTCTGTCGTTCCATTGATTGCTCTGGCAATTGTCCTGCCGATTAGCATTAACGGTGTTGGGATTCGTGAGGGAGGGATGGTCTTCCTGCTCGGTCGTTGGGGAGTTGCTGAAGAAAAAGCTGTCGCCATAGGCCTACTTTGGTTTTTTGCAACAATCGTGACCGGACTTCTTGGCGGATTTCTTTTTTTACTCGACCGACGGTCACCAAAAAGTTTACTGACAAACGAGGCCTCAGGATCGTAGCCAACGATCGGCAAGAAATATCGCTGCTATTGTCTTTGCATCCTCGATCAAGCCGTTGTGACACATCGCTACTGCTTCATTCCATTGCACGACTCGTGGCTCGATGCGCTCATTGGGCTCAAGCGATTGACTTCCACTCTGCAACCCCTTTGCCACAAAGAGGTGCATTTTTTCATGCAAAATACCTGGTGACATCCAGAGCTCTCCAAGGCTTTCTAGAACGGCAGCCTGATAGCCTGTTTCCTCGCGAAGCTCCCGATGTGCTGCATCTGGTAATGACTCAACGCGATCAAGGGTGCCGGCAGGGATTTCAATTAGAGTCCGTCCAACTGCTGGGCGAAAGACATTTATGAGACAAACCCGATCGTCATCGACAAATGGCACGATGGCCACACTTCCGGGATGTTCAATAATATCTTTTGATCGTGTCATTCCATCGGGGCATTTCTCTAAGAGTCTCACAACACGGAAACGCTCGGACTCGAGGAGCTGATCTCCTTCAAGTTTTTTCATTCTATCTTTATTCATGTGACCTTATGCTGGCAGGGCGTCGAGAAGGACCGTAGAGACTACGTTTGCAACTTTACCGGCCACAGTAAGATTCACCTCGTGCTGCATTGACTTGAGTGGGATAATTGCCATCGCCAGTGTTATTTCTTGTTTTGCCGAGCAACCTACCGATGTAACCTGAGAAACAATCTCGTTATTGCTTACAACGTTATCACCAACTTTTGTCGACTCTCCCTGTTCAACCGCGAGTACTACAAGTCTTTTATTTACGTGCCCAAGTGCATCAAGTCGGGCAACCGTTTCCTGACCCAGATAGCATCCTTTTGTGAGGCTGATTGCCCTATCATTGAGTCCTACTTCTTGGGGTAATGTTTTCTCTAGTATGTCATTTGTCGAAGGCCATCCCTGCTGAAGTCGCGAGTAGGTAATCATTTCATCAGTACTATTTTGAAGTCCAGTAGCTAGAAGAGAAGATTGTAAAACATCTTTTCGCTCACCCGGCACCGTGATTAAAAAACTCTCAGAAGAAATCCAATCAACTGGCAACAATTTTGCCGAAGTTAATCGTGTTGAAAAAGGATTATCACGATCTCGTGCTTGCAGTTGCTGATACCGCTTTACAGGAACGGATATATCAAAATATTCTTCGAGCCAGATTTTTATTTCACTGCCAGACACTAATACTGAATGAAGTTCTCGCTGAGCTTGGAAAATAGTGAGCTCTTCTCGAATATGGTAGCGATCAAGGTGGGCAGCGAGCCCATGACCGCGACCCCTTGCAACACGAATCAGCAGACCGTCATCGCTTCGTAACAGAATAGCCATCTCAAGAATCCAGCCTCGAGCATCACAAAAGAAACCATCGCACCCCTCATATTCTTGCAAGCCGTGAATATCCGCAGTTGTAAAATTACTTATGAAATGAACGGCATCAGGCCCTCTGATTACGACCTCATCAAACTGGAATAGTGTCGATACGTAGGACTTTGCAAGTGAGTCTCTCTGCTTCCGAATTACGGCCATACCCTACTCCATGACGATTTTCAAATCCGAATGTAAAAAATACACCATCATATGAACAAATTCTCTTGATCTGAAATTTGGGGGGAAAACGCCTCACTAAGAAAATATTTATTTTTGACCGAACGTTTCTCACAACTTCTACGTAATACAGAAAACAACGGTGATGATCGATTAAGTTTCGCCAAAACTAATTCTTGGGACAATTTTTGCCCTCAGGTCTTTCCTTTTTGCGGAACGGGCGGTATTATCTTACCAGCCGGACGTGCGGGCAAGGCACAGTCCGATCTGGTGAGCAAAAACGGCACAATCTTTCTTCTCGCTCACGGCCCTAGGTGTTCCCATCTACGGTTAATCATTTTCTTCGTGAGGGGCTGGAAAGAAGAGTTGTTGTTCCACCTGGAACATTCTCGTTGTAAATGTTTCCGGATTTGCTCACGAGAAGGAGAATGCGATGGCTACTGTTCCATACCGGCTCGAAAGTCAGGAAGACTTCGATGAACAAGACTCTGGCTACCCCGATCCTTTAGCCGTAGTGGATGCACCATATTCAGACGTTGCTCGAGCAGAAGCTGATTCTGAGCAGGCAATTATTGACGCCACACCTCGGCTAAGAAGTCAAAATCAGCGTAGACTAGCCACAAACAAGAAGCAGTCGTCTCGAAGACCATTTCACAAAATCTCTGATGTGCGACAGCGACAGGGAGTTACTTTGCGAAATGTGGCTCGCCGCCTCGGCATAGAAATGTCTGTTATTCGTAAACAAGAAAAGCCGGACAGTGACCTGCGAATCTCAGATTTACTACGGTGGCAACACGTTCTTGATGTACCCCTTGCCGAGCTCTTGGAAGATAGCACAGACCAGCTGTCTGGCCCCGTTTTAGTACGCTCAAGAATGGTGAAATTAATGAAAACAGCGGCTGCTATTCGTGAGCACGTGGGAGACAATTCGGGGAGCCAACTCGTGTCACAATTAATTGGCCAAATTCTTGAAATGATGCCTGAACTTGCAGACATTACCCCCTGGCATACAGTCGGTCAGCGCCGAACTCTTGATGATGTTGGTCGAACCGCTCGTGATACTGTGCCGGACGACTTGTTCGGCCGCTAGGGTCAACATACTTACAGAACACGTAATGAATTTCAGATAAAAGAAAATGGCAGGAGAAGACGATCCTTGTTGTAACTAAAATTGCACAAGAACAAGATACATGTCGGGTGATACTTTTTTGTAATATGCAATCAGCAGATTTTGCACCGACGGAACATGAATAAACCTACAAAGAGCACGTTTGCTCCAGAAGGCAGCTTTTAGGAATTGGATCGTTGTAAACAGCTTTTCCTCGGGGTAGAGCATAGCCTTTGCTCGAATGTCAGCTACCCCATAACCCATATCTTTAATTTCGCGGTTTGTTCATTCCATGCCGTATAACTTATTTATCAACACGGCTATCACTGCTCACTTTATTTTCGGGCAGAAGGAATTGCAGACGATGAGCCTGCTGCTCTTGTGACGCCAACTACAGCGAGACTAAAAAAGCCGTAGAGCGAAGAACCAAGAATCCCCCACGCGGCAACTGCTAACCAGAAATAGTCACGGAGCCACACTCGTAAGGGCGGCTCCGAACTCTTTGGGATTTTATGTTGCACAGGACCACTTCGGCCTGACTGTTTTCTCATGTCGTCACGAAACTCATTCCACTCCGCCTGAACATTTGGACGGTCGAGTTCATCCAACCAAGAAGTGCGAAGCATCCACAAAGCAAAAGGTGGCAGTACCATAAGCAACAGCCATCCCACAAACAAAAACACCGATAACGACTGCAGCATGACTGACCAGGGCTTTGAATTATTCTCTTCACACATCGGATTACCGCTCACTTTTGTTTCAAACTACTGGCTTTGTACATAGAACACGTATTTCACCAACAGTCTACCTAAGTTGTCTACTTAAACTCCTTTACCAGTTCTTCAGAGATAAAACTCCTCTCGTCACGGTTTTTGTTCGTTGCTAAGTTCCCTTCCGAAACTAATACGTCCAGCCCTGCTTTCATCATTATCGTGTTGCATTCCAATTTTTGTCGTGTTGCTCTATCGCAAGTGATTTTTCTTGTGGCAGCTTTCCTTATCTATCCCTCTGTTGCATCTGCACAGAGTGGGTGGCTGCCAACTGGCTGGTTTCCACACGCGAAAACCGACCCTCAAGCAATGTACCCTCTGTCTGATCGCAGTGGTCCTTGGCTTGTGCTAGCAACAACCTTCCGCGGTAACGGAGCAAGAGATGATGCACGTCATCTTGTGCAAGAGCTTCGATCTGATTACAGCCTTACAGCATACACCCACGAAAAAGCATTTGACTTTACAGGTGAGCAGCGGGGACTTGGCCTTAACCCTGACGGGTCACCAAAGAAAATGAAGTATGCAAATTCAACACAAATTCTTGAAGTGGCTGTGATGGTTGGAGACTTTGCATCCTGCGACGACTCACGGGCACAAAAAACTCTTTCCAAAATCAAAGGCTTTCGTCCTCAGTCGCTCACCGGCAACAAAGGGAAAAGCCGCGCATTCTCAGACTTTCGCCGAATGCTTGGCCTCGACAAAGCCTCGACAGCTCCAATGAGAATGGCCTTCATGATTCCAAATCCTCTTTTACCATCTGAATATTTCAATCGACCTCAACTTGATTCTTTTGTAATCGAAATGAATTCCGATGTTAAGCATAGCTTACTCGACTGCCAGGGCCGCTACAGCATTCGTGTGGCTACATTCACTGGAGCGGGGGGGTTTGATCAAGTCGCAATGGATGCTTCACAAGATGATGGTACAGAAAGTCGATTGATTCAGGCTGCTGAAAAAGCACACCGATTGACAGAAGCATTAAGGAGACAAGGCTGGCAGGCATGGGAGTTTCATGATCGCGAATCAAGTGTCGTCTGTGTGGGAAGTCTCTCTCAACTTACGATTGAACAGCAAGACGGCTCCAAGCAACCGCACCCAGAGATTATTCGAATAAAGAATGGCCTTGGTCCTGATCCCGCTAAGCTTGCAAGCGGAACTATTCTACCAAAGCGAATCAATGGTATTCTCCTTGATGTAGACCCTCGGCCGATTGATGTCCCCCGGAACCCCTTAGGTCGACGTTAAAAATTTCACGGGGAAAAGTCTTTTTCTTTCCCTCGTACTGCAAAAAACCCGATGAATGCCCTCTCCTCAATGATGCTTATTCTTGGCACAACGAATGCGGGCAAGCAGCAGGAACTCGCCGCCCTGCTTGAACCCTTTCACATCGAATGCCGTTCATTAAAAGATTTTCCATCTGCTGTACATGTCGCAGAGACAGGGAGCACTTTCGCAGATAACGCTGCCTTGAAAGCTGTGCAACAAGCTCAGGCTCTCAACCACTGGGTCTTGGCAGAGGATAGTGGGTTAGTCGTTCAAGCCCTCGATGGATCGCCTGGTGTTTACTCAGCCCGTTTTGCAGGACCAGAGGCAAGTGATGCTGATAACAATGCTCTGCTTATTGAACAACTTACCGATGTACCGTCTTCTCGCCGTGTTGCATATTATGCATGTCACGCGACATTAGCTGCACCAGACGGAACAATAAAAGCAATAGCTGAGGGTCGTTGCT
>WLWG01002408.1_pt1 | contig 14312 bp, 16 predicted proteins | sample 6712871 | NCBI WGS metagenome assembly WLWG01 (sample SAMN12718693, study PRJNA515312) | sponge metagenome | isolation source: marine sponge | host: Mycale hentscheli | place: New Zealand: South Island, Marlborough, Capsize Point | collected 2003-05-01 | reverse complement strand
GTAACATATGTTCACTTGCTGTGACCCAACGAAGGTTTGAAATATCATTATTAATACGATTACGATCTATGTGATCTACTTGTGGTAAATTATTATCATTTGGTAAGAATGTTTCCGCAACCAATCTATGAACTCTGCAGTTTCTCTTCACCTGTCCGTACTGAATAAATACTTTATTATATCCGTGATTCGTAGCACAATAACATCCTTTTAATAACCGATCGCACATACGAGAATAGATCCTTCCGTTTGATAAAACTAAATGTTTAGGACACTCAGGATGAACTCCTACTTCAACATCAGGATTTTCTTTCATATAATCATGTAGAAAAGTTTCATGGTATACATCATTGACATTGATAAGATTATTCATTACTCCTAATTAGGCGTTGTCCTTAAATCACTTTAAATAGTAAAATCCATCTTTTGTTATTCCAACATCTGGTTCTTCAGGATCTCCTTCTTCAATGTATTCCTCTTTTGGTTCTTTCACATGTAGTGGTGGTTCGTAGTCATCATCCATTTCCTCGAAAGCAGTGATCAAGATAGCAACTAAATCAAATCTTTCCTGATCTACAAGAAATTGTTTTACTTCCTCCATTTTTTTATTAAGATAAATATTAAAGTTTTAAAATATATTTTATTTTATAAATGAAAAAACTTGCAATTATTGTTCCCACTTGCTCATACAATGATCCAGATGCCCACGTATACGAACAACTACTCTCAAAAGTATTTATGGAATCATTGCTAACTAGTTGTCCTGAGTATGATATTAAAATATATCTTGGATATAATAATGATGATAAAGTTTATACTGAGTTTGATAATAGATTACTGATTGAAGCGAAGGCTGTTCAACATAAAAACTTATCATTTGAATGGTATATGTTTGATGATAATTATAAAGGCAAACCAACACATATTTGGAATGATTTATCTAGATATGCTTTTGTTGATGGATATGAATATCATTATGCCTGTGGGGATGATATTATGTTTCCCAAAGATAAAGGATGGGTTGGTAAGATGATTAAGGACTTAAAAAAAAACAATAATCTCGGAATATGTGCGGGAGATAGTGGTAATCCAGATCTACCAATGACTCAGTTTCTTTATCACAAAAAACATTATGATTTATTTTCTTGGATTTATCCTCCGGTAATAGAGAACTGGGGATGTGACAATTGGATTCAAGAGGTGTATCCTAAAAAATATGTATTATACTATCCGCAGTATAGATTTTATAATCTTGGAGGAAAACCAAGATATGAAGTCAAGTTTAATGAAAACTTTATTAAAGCATTAATTAAAAGATACAGACCAATCATCAATAGACACTTATCGCTTCAAGGAAATCATATGTAAGATAATGCTCTTGTCTGCATTTATACATCAGATCCCATAGATGACCTATTGTATATAAACCAAATGATTGGCCGTCCCTAAATCCATAATAATCATCATCATCATCATCACAATACCAATCAAATAGATTATCAAGTGCTTCAGATTCTTGTTCATTAATTTCATCATATCTATACAAGTAGAGATAGAATAATCCCCGAAGCGTTTCATCAGTACTATCGCGTAGACCTCCTCGTATATAGCACTCCAACGTCCAGATCTCTTCCTGAATCTCGTCTGTTCTTATATGACCACATACCCAAGAATAATACCACTCGGTCTTTTCTTGTTGATCCTTTTTATATTCTTGTAGTTCCTTTAGACTAACAATATCATCTACTATACTATCAACAAGTGGGGGAACACGACTCGGGAATGCCGCGTTTGCGAATCCTCGCATATTATAACCACCGATCTCCTCCATAATCTTATGAAGTCCTTCAACATATATTTCATGAACTCTTCCTACACTAAGATCTGATGATGCATTATGTATCTTCATCGTAGTATCCAATATATCCTTGTACTCCTTATCATTTAGTTTTTCCTTCACATCTTCAATCATATTAGCAAGATTCATTGTGTCGCTCATTGTTTTGATTATTTATTTACTTTAATTTAATAAAAAAAGTTTCAAAATTGAGGAAAAAATAATGATTTACTATAAAACATAATATTTGTGTATTATATTTAAAGATATAATTATTATCATATAAAAAAGATGCCTACAGAAATCCTTGAATACAATGAAGCAAACCAAAATGACAATGTAAATGAATCTATTGTTGAGATTAAATCTACTGAGAATGTATGTGTGCTTAACAATCATTGGAGAATATTAGTTAAGGCCCACGAAAAAAGACTGACAGAAAAAGATGAAGTTATTAATGCTCTTGAGAAACAATTGGAAGCACATCAGGTAATTGAAGATAAGGATGTTACTGATAAAGATTTTTGTGATAGAGATGCATTTATGGATGCGTTCACATTGCTTAGGCACAAGATTCAAGAATTAGAAGATTTTAAATATAAATATATTAAGTCATTAAATGATATACACGATATGGTAGATAAAGTTGAAGAAACTATTGCTTAATATAGATTGCTTTCTGCGTTTGTGTGGTATGCCCACGAACTCTCGCATGTTCCTTTAAAATATTTCTTAACTCTTCTATTTTACTATGATCATCGCTCTCGAGAGCAGTATGATATTCTTGTCCTACACTTTGAATGATAATTTTATACATCAATGTTGTTCCAATACTTTTTCCTAAATACATTTTAGAATACTTCGTCAATAACTTTGACAAATCTATATTTTCATATTTTTTTCCTCCTTGTGTGAAGAACATATTACCATACCCATACTTCTTTTTATGAAAATCAATTAACTTTTTTAAAGTTGTATCTTTGATTTCAGTTGTCTTTGTCTTATGTTTGGCTGCCGTCTTATATTCACTGATTGATAAGAATGGATTACTCCCCGATTTAATCACAATATAATTCTTCATTAAATATTTAATCTTCTTAAAATCCTTGAATTGTATTAATTCAAGATTACTATACTCATTGCGTGATGGATACATAAGATATAGTCTAAGTAAGATTCTTAGATTTAGATATTCCCGAGCAGTTCCTGAGTCTGCAGTTTCATAATCTTTATCATTTACTTCGTGCTCAATCCGATTGTAATATTTAATTAGTTCTTCTAAAGGTACAAAATTATCTTTCTGAGCACCAATTAGTTCTCCCTTTTCATTTTTCTGATAATACTTATCTTGGTTGGTTTGTTTCCTTTCTTTGTAGATTTTAATTATTTCAGGATTCTCATTGTCAATCAAAAGATAATCTATAATCGCTGTAAGAATATTTGCCTGAGTTGTCACTGGTTTATTCTCCAATGCTTTGAAAACATAGTCAGTATCCTGTAAGAATATATTGTCTGTTTGCTTTAGATCTCGCGCGAGTTTAGACAAGCGGAGGGCATACTGCTCATTTGTTTTAAACTTGCGGGAAGGTCGGTTCTTAAGAAAGTATTCAAGGAGTGATTCTTTATCCATCTCAATTATTTATATAATTATTTATATAATTATTTACTTAAATAAAAAATTAAAACAAACTTTCAAAATTGATGAAAAAATTATGATTTATGAAAACATTCCGCCGAGAGCCATATCCCATACATCCTTTTGAGGATGCGGATTCACAGCACGATGTATACTTGCCTGAGATTGTTGTAATATCTTTTTCTCTTGTTCTTCTTTCTTTTTGTCTGCCTTCCTTTTTTTGCGGATCTGTTCGTATTTCATAATCGCATTAAATTGTGCTTCTTCTAAATCAGACTTAGATAATTGATTCTGTGCTTTCCTTGGTTCAATAACTGATTCTACTACATTCTTCAATTCCTTTTCTTTTTTTGTAAGTGGTTTGGGAATATCTGCCCCTTGCTCCCTTAGTAATTTATTTCGTGCTCTTGTCTCCTGTGCTTTAAGTCTACCTGCCTGAAGTTTCTCTAGATGTGCAGGACTCATTTGTTTTTTAGGACGTGCTGCTTTAAGTCGTTCCTTTTCTTCTTGCTTTGCTAACTTCTTTGCTTCCTTTTCTTGTAGTTTCCTTTCCTTTTCTGCTGCCTTGGCGGCTTCACGTACAATGCGTCTCTGCTCTGCTTTCTCTTCTTTTGACATTTTCACTGGCTGGATTTTTGGTCCTTTAAAAATATCCTCATTGCTCATCTTTGGTCTAGTCTGTATCAGTTCATCAAGATCTTCTTCTTCATCCATAAGTTCCATTTGTATGTTATCGTCCTCAATATCATAGGCATCATTCTGATTATCTTCTAACTTATCTTGTATATTATCAGGGATGTGAACATTTGCATCTGGTGCTGGTTCTGGTGCTGTGGGTGCTGGAGGTGGTTCAATCATATCTGGTAAATAATCTGACATTTATAATACTGGATATATTTTATTTTATAAATAAATATTTTATTTACAATAAAGAAAAACATTTTATAAAAAAGATTGAATAATTATCATTTTATGAGAAAGGATATTTTTACTTAATATTTACGTCCTTCCTGATGACCGACCAACTTTAAAGTCTTCTTTCTGGCGGATATGGAAATTAATTTGAGATGTACCAATAAGATCTTTACGGAGCATTTCATTTACATCTACAATATCTACACCAATATCTGTAATCATTATATCTTCTGGATTATTACAATCAACATATACTCTTTCATATGGTTCATAGTAAAGAGCACCACCAGTGCGTCCGCGAATATCAAATCTTGGACAAGCATAAATTATTTTGGATACTGATCCCTGAGCAGCATTAAATGATTGTTGTTGTGTTGGTTTCCATCGTATAAACATATTCTCAAAGATTTCATAATCTGGTGCTTTACCTGAGGTAAAAGTTATTATATTATTACCAGGAGTAACACCATCATCACTTTCAATTAAGGGACTATGCGTAAATCCTAACTTTCTCATCATATCATCAGTAGGAACCATTTCAAATCCTAATGGGGCTGTATTGTATTGTGTATCAGGTGCTAAACAAAGCACCCAAGACCGATCTTGTCCTCCAGAGCCATTAATTACAGATTCATAAGTTGGTGCTTTTTCCATAGGATTCTCGTCATAACCGAGAGACGTAGCGGTTAGGAATCCACAAAGATTATTACATTCCTCCATATCAAATATACTATCTTCAAGTGTTTGTGATGTAACTAAATCAAAACCATACAATCTTTCATTTGTTGTATATGATTTATAATGAGTACTCGTTACTCCGGCATCAAATTGACTAATTGCTATCTTCTCAGTTGCTGTCTCAATTTCCATTTTAGCATAAAGCATATCACATCCCATGTCAGTTGGTTTTAATGCTCCCGATCCAGCATCTATCAGAGTACTAGCATTACTTTTATTATCTACAACTTCAATCTTAATTTCTTGACCGAATCTTGAGAATCTTACTTTATTGAAATATGTTCCCTTGCTACTATCAAAAGATGCGTTTGGTATAGAAGTTGTATAAGATGCAGTTTTCACTTCCGCCATTTGAGGTCCTTTAGATGCCGTTTGAACAACTAATGATTGACCGATTGTATATAAATCGGGAACGCCAGCCCCTCCAGATCTTTCTATTGTAAACACATAATCATAAAACTCATCTATTTTATTACCATCCTCTCCCGCGAAGTTTGGAACTTGTGCTGTTGAATTAAAATCACTTGGAGCAGATTGAGAAGATGGAATATTTCTTACAAGACCAACTTTAATGTTACCATTCGCATTATCAAAATCAAACTCACAAACACCCGATGTTGATGATAAATATTGAGATGACATAACAGCGACACATTTTTTATCAGCATTAGAACCACAAGTCACAGCACCGGAACCAAATGTGAAATCATCTGTGCGAGTGTATGGTCCTGGTCCGTAAGCAGCACGAACTATGTCATTAGCAGCAGTAACATTATTATCATTGATACATGCTGTAAATGATCCAGATGCTAGCGAATTAGATATATTCGTCGCAGATGCGTTTTGAGTAAATGTTATTTCAAATGAACGATATTCATCTCCCCCACCAGTAGTTAATTTCACTTGACATTGTCTAAAATTACTGAATGTATCTCTACAAAGTTTATTAATTTTAAGTTCTAATTCAGTAGCAAACTCTGTTTCACTATATGATCCAGCACCGACTTCGAGGAAAGCAACTAGATCACTTTCAACTCCTACGATATTTGGAGCAGCCGTTTCTAATCCCCAGTAAATCCCCATTCTATCATCTTCATCTAATGTGATGCGTTGTTCTCTATCTACTCGTACAGAAACCACAGCAATCTCTGAGTTTGCTTTTACAATCAAAGGAGATTTCATGTGATTCTTGTAGGAGAATGGTTGTTCAAGACCAACTCCCGCTGTTCCATTGTATTCCTGTTGTTTGGAAGAAGTTATTACAAGACTCATTTTATGAATAGTAATTATATTTATTTTATTATTAAAAAAAAAATGTAAATGAATTATAAAATGCCGAAGAAGGCAAAGAATAATAAACCTAAAAAAAAGGAAGTTAAACCAATTCAACCTCCGCCAAAGTTTGGTGAATTAACTCACAATGTTCCCGCTATTGCTGCGGAATCCAAAAAAGTAAAGGAAAATGAAGTATTTGCAAAATGATCTATCATTTATAATTGTTCTGTAATGACTTCTATATCTTCTTCATCACTACTTTCTAATAATTCCATTTGACGCTTCAATTCTTTCATCTTCTTTTCCTTTTTTGACAATTTACTACTTTTCTTATTCTTAGCAATATCCATTGTAAGTTTTAGATTCTCTGCTTCTAGAGCCTTAAGTTTTTCTCTAGGAACATAATTCTTTTTTGCGGATAAACGCCCTTCCAAACCAGAAACAATATCCATGAGTTTTCTATTCACTATCCGTGAACTTTCAAGATTATCCACAAGTTCTTGATCTTTTTCTTCTTTGATACGCTTATAGAGTTCATCTTTGTATAATGTCATAGCCAGTGCTTCACTCTTAGCATCTTTATCGTCAAACAACTTTAATTTCTGTCGTAACAATTTGTTTTCATTTCTTAACTTACATGGTTCAATCAAAGAAAGGATAGCACCATGCATCGCAGATATATATACTTTTCCTGAAGGATTCTTATTTATTGCTGTAATCTCATCCTTTAGAGTGCGTTTAAGATTTCGTTGTTTAATAGTTTTATTCACTCCTTCCTCGTATCCATACTCTCCATCCGCATAGTAATCCAACAATTTAATTGATATCGCATCAATCTCAGATTCAGTAAGTATCTCTCTTTCTTCTTTCATTGGTATAACAAATATTATATCTTTAAATACTACACATTAAAAATGTATAAATATTAGACTCATAATTGTTCATCTTCATAATTGTTCATTTTGTGTAATTTAATACCTCAATGTGTTCTTAAAAAGTGGATTGTGTAATTAAATGAAAGGCAAGTGTAATTGATTTTAAGGTAAAGTGTAGTGATTTAATTGGTATGTGTAGTGTTTTAAAGGTAAATTACAAGTTATATGAATATTACTATAACTTTTATATATGAAAAAAGAATAATATAAAATATCATATTATATACTGAGAAATAAAAGCAAAAAACAACGAAAATGGCGTTTTTTGTGTTTTGCCCTTCTTTTCCTGCACATCCCTATTAAACTAGTTACACATCCCTTTCACTCTACCTTTACAAAAGAATCAAGAGCTACACTTTCGCCTCTTTTTACTACACAAAAAAACAAAATCATCTTCATCATAGATTCCAATTTTAATAAGGAACAATATTGAATACAGAAAAAATACATGGTCTCTCGACGAAACCTTCTCTTTATTGATTCTTCTATTACCAAAGACTTGTACAAAGAATAGCGATTGTTGTTTTATAAAAGATATGTTAGATCCTCTTTTCATACCATCAATGATAAATATATCACTTTTTTTTTTATAATAATCATAAGTTAGTTTAGAATTGGTTTTGTGTTTAGAAACAAGTATATCGTTCCAAAACAAACAAAGATCTCCCATTTTCAATAAGAATTATCAATTTAATCTTAAATATTTAAAATAATATATTACATTATGATAAAATGAATATCAAGTATATCATTCCAAGTTACCAAAGAGCAAACAAGTTTACTGATTTAACGTATAAGTTTCTTAAAGATCAAGACATAGATTTACAGGATGTGTGGTTGATTCTCAGAGAAGATGATCCTCAGTTAGAAATGTATGGGATGATTCCAGTGAATCATTTACTAACTGATACCAAGGGAATAGGGATGACTCACAATGAGATTACAAGTTTCTTTGATGCTGGAGATTATCTTGTAGAACTTGATGATGATCTTAAACATATTATTGATACAGATAGAAAACCAATTACAAACTTTAAAGAAGTATGTATTGAGATGTTTCAACAATTAGAGTTAAAAAAATTATCATTCGGCGGAACGTATAGTGTTCCTAATCCAATGTTTATGAAAGCATGTCAAGAGTATACAACTGATCTTCGGTACTGCCTCGGTTGCGTCCGCTTCCGTATAAATAGAAAAGATATTATACTTCATACAAACTATGCGGAAGACTTTGAGAATTGCATACTTCATTACATTAGAGATGGTGGGATTCTAAAAAGTAATTGGATCGCACCTGTGACAAAAAATTATAGTGCTGGTGGATGCGATGGCTCGGGCAGGAATATAGAAACTGAAAAAGCAGATAAAGAACATTTAGCAAATAAGTATCCTGATCATTGTACATTATTTCAAAGGAAGAATGGTAGATGGGATTTACGATTGAAGCATAAAAGACCGATACAACTCAAACAATAATTTATTGTGATTAGCATCAAACTTTCTCATAGTAGATATATTACAACCACGACAAACTACATTTCTAATATATCCCGAATGATGATGATGATCTAAACATCTTCCTTTTTTTGATGTTGCTCCTTTTTCAAGATCAAACTCTACATTACAAAGTTCACAATGTGTTTTTGTTTTAAATGTTTCCCAATAATTTTCCCATCCTTCTAATGGTTCTATAATTCCTGCGTCTACCCAATGATTACGATTTCTAATAAACTTTCCTCTATCAGTTTGTCTCCATCGTTTAAGATTTTCATCTCTTTTTTCCCTTTTTTCTGGATTAAGTAAATATCTTTGATGATTACTTAATCCATCATTTATTTTACGAGGCATTATAGTTTAATAAAATTAATAAACAAACTTTCAAATTAATAATAAAAAATTAATTTATTTAAATAAAAATAATATTTACAATATATAAATGGAATCTCAAGGACCATCAGTTATACCAGTTAAAGATCCAGAAGGAGGAACTACAAATAATAAAGGATTACCACCGATCCATCCACATCTTCCGCAGATAGAAGGATTTGGCGGAGGTGCTCTATGTCTCCTCTGTGCACCTGTTAAGTGCGGAAAAAGTACTCTTATAAGTAACATGCTTTTAAATAGTGATTTTTACGACGGACAGGAACGATTTGATCAGGTGAATATAATCAGTAATACAATTGCGAATGATATTACATCACGATTTTTAAAGAAGGCATTTGATGTGTACGATCAATATGATGATGCTATTATTAACGGGATCGTTGAAAAGCAGAAGTCATACGAAAAAGAAGATCAACCAGAAATCGCAGTTATCTTAGATGATTGTTTAGGATCAATTAGAAGGGAGGCTAAGGTGAACCATCTTGCATCTCGTTATCGTCATTTTAATATTAAGTTACTTGTGATAAGTAGTCAAAACTTCAGGGCAGTTTCTCCAATCATTAGACAGAACGCTACAAATATTATTGTTGGAAGTCCTTTCCCAAATAGAAAAGAATTGTATAAGATCGCGGAAGAGTACGGGGATATGTTCGGAGGACCTGACAATTGGATCAATCTCTACAAAGCAGCGACACCAAATAGATATGATTTTGTTCATATGGATTTACAATCAAATCCACCGAAAATGTACAAAAACTTTGAAAGTCTTGTTGCTGAAGGAGAAAGAAATATGATGAATCCTACGAACGAAAATAAAATTAATTTAAGTGATCAAAAAGAAAATATTGAAGATGTATAAAACATGGATGGTCTTGGAATTGAAAACGCTATCTCACAGGCAAATGCTATTACATCACAAGCAGAAAGTGCTCGTGCCGCACGATCGGATCGTATAAGGGCTGTAGGAATACAAAATCAAAAGGATAAAAATGCTGCTACAAATCAGATTACATCTGATCGTAATACATTCCTTGCTATGGACTCTTTGGGTCTCGGTGAAGGAGCATACAAAATAGGTACAAGTGGTTTAGAGACTCTCGCGGATTATCGTGCTTCGGAAGGTAAAGTAGATTTCCTTGGAAGGCAATTAAAAAGATCACTTGGTGCGGATATCGGAAGAGGTATTGATAATGTTGCTAATAATTGGATTACTGGTAAAGTGAATACATTATTTGGACAGGCTGCTCCCTCGAGGAGACTCAATGTTCAACCAGCAGGACAAGCAGGTGGTCCTCCAGCCGCTCCCGAAGAAGCAACTCCCTTTGGAAGGAGACTACCAGGCGGAGTACCTGAAGCACCTACTGGTGCTGGTGAGTTCAATAGTATTGGAGAAGGTGCTGAACCAATTCCAGATAGGACTGCCCGACTCAATAGAATCTTCATACAAGAAAGCCAACCATCGCCAGCAGAGCGTGCTGGTCTGAATACTACCTCTCCAGCGAGAGATAGTGATTCTACCATCAGGACACAACTTACAGGAGATGTACAGGAAACTGCGGCACAAAATGCTCGCGGATTGAGTGACGCTCCTTTAGGAAACCAATTAAGCCACGACACAAACAACTTTGGAAGAGTAGAAGCACAGCAAGGACTCACACAGAATAATCTTGAATCAGTTGTTCCTGAAGCAGCACCGACAACGACACTACCTACACCACCTGCTGGAACACCAGGAGCAACGCCTGCTGGAGGTACACCACTGACCGAAACAGATAAGACAATAGCAGATCTTAAAGGAAAGTTTGGGAAAGTACAAGCGATTGCTTCAAATCCGCTGGTAAAAAGTGGAATGAAAGTTGTAGGGAATATTGAAGGCGGGGAAGATATTTATGATTTATTTGAAAAAAGAAGTGACTTTACAGATAAAGGTCAGGCAGGCGGTGGTTGGCACGAGGGAGCTCACATATTAAGTAGTTTAGGAACAATTGCTGATGTTGCTGGTATTTTCCTTCCTGGTGCTGAGGAATTGGGTGCGGCACTGAATATGACCGGAGGTATACTTAATAGTGTAGGAGATCACGAAAAGGATATCGCAAACGCCTCCACTGTTTTTACGAATGCTTCTAATTCTGCTGCTGCTGCTGCGAAACCAATATCAATCCCTGAAGGATTACAGACAGCAGGACTTATCGCAGGATCGGCAACACATTTAGGGACAACTGGAATGGGAGTTTCTACATTTTAATTTTTTTACATCATAAAATAAAATAATTAAGAATACTAAAAATGGTTAAAGTTGGAGATGATGTTTCATTTAAAATTGGTTCACAAACACTTGAAGGGGAAGTTGTTGGACACGAAGGAAAGATGCATCGCGTGAAGATTACAAAACGACCTAAAGGATTTCCTGCTGGAATGAAGTTTGCTACGATGACTACGGCATCATTGAATGTTGATCCTATCCTTGGAGCAATGCCTTCAAAAGCAAAAGCAAAGGGCAAAGTTCCTAAAGGATCGCATAGAATGCCGGATGGTAGTATTATGAAAGATAGCGATATGAAGAAAGGTAAGAAAACTTACAAGAAATAATTAATTCTTTTTTTTTATTTATATTTTCAAAATTATTTTATAGATACATTATAAAATATGCCTACTCAATCATTCTTTACAGCAGAACAAAGAATCCCTATATCTCAGAAGAAAGTTTCGGTTCGTGCCGAAAATGGTCTTTCATACCAACTCGGACAGCAAATTAATTTTGTAATTCCTGCGGGAATTGGATACATGATGCCCCAAGAATCATATCTTCGTTTAGATGTTAAAGTTAAGTTGCCTGCGGATTCTGCAAGTGGATCTGTATCTCGTTTATTTCTAGACCAAGAGACTGGAGCAAATGTTTTAATTCGTGATGTTCGTATTAGTTCGGGTGGTGCTCAGAATGTTTTACTTGAAGAAATCCAGAATGCTAATATTCTTACAGCCTTGAAGTATGATTATGAAACGAATGAAACTTTAAAGTCTAAGCGTGCTCTTACTGAAGGTGCGATTGATATGACTCCTGGTGCTCGCCGTACATTTGGTAGTGAAGAGTCGGCTGGATGTAATCATCAGGAAAACGCTTACTTTTCTGCTTCTGCTGCGGGAACTGCCGGCAATGGTTCTGATAAGTTCTTGACGGATGATGACTTCCAAACAGTGAAGTGTCTAATTAAGATCCCTGGCGGAATCTTTAACAATGATAAAGTTTTCCCGCTTCAACTGACTGAAGGACTTCGTATTGAACTCTTACTTGAAGAGCAGACTAATTGTTTCCGTCAGTTAACTAATTGCGTCAAAGAGAATAGCATTCAGTCAAATCCTCGTTTTCACTCATTAAATGGATCTTGGGTTGCTCCTCTTGCTTGGGGAACTAGTGCTCCTTCTCAGGTTGGTTTCTATGTCAATAATGTTAATAACTATGCTAGTGTAGATCAGTTCCCATTTGTTATTGGTGAAAGTATTGCTTTTTACAATCCTAAAACGGATACTGATATTGTTCCTTACCGAGGAAGTGACAATCAGCAAGTCGGTTGTCGTATCCAAGGATTAGATTTTGTCACTGCTTCGGGGGCTCTTCCCGCTGGTGCGATTCAAGATAGTGCTGGTCTTGTTTTTGTTACTATTGAAGCGTCTAATATTACTGGACTCGCTTCTGCTATCAACTCCGACTTTGCGATATATTCGTATAGTCCGCAGCGTATAGTTAATTTCAATCCTACTTGTAGTATAGACAATGTAGAACTTCTTGTACAGCAGGTTGAGATGCCGGAAGGCTACACTAGCAAAATGATGTCTATGTTAAAGTCTGGCGGTGCGATGAATTATGATTTCACATCATTTACGAATTACAAATATTCTCAACTTGCATCTGATCGTCAAGTAAATATCCGCTTACCAATCCAGAACTCCAGATGTAAATCTATTCTTGCGATCCCAGTTGATGCCAGTGTTTATACTGCGAAGAATGCTATGCGTGGTCATAATACATACACTATTAATCAAGTTCTTTCTGATTGTGAAGCAAAGGGGACTAATAATTCATTACGATCTGGTCTAACTGGTATTTGTGACAGAGCATCTAACTATCAGTTTATTTACGATGGAAAACTGAATCCTTCAAGAAAGGTTCCGGTAAGTCGTATTGCGAATGTATCTGACCAGTATCAAGGAATGGATCAGCAGTGGTTGATTGAAGCCGAGAAGGCACTCTACATGGCGGGAATTGAACCACTCTCATTCCTTTCTTACCAGAAGAATTGGTTCATCGGTCGTGCTCTTTCACTTCAGAATGGTGTCTATGATGCTAGAGGTAAGGATTTTAATTTACAAGTAGAATACACCGAAACTAGTGGTCAGCCAACGAAACCTCATCTCTGGAATTGTTTTGTCAGCCATCTAAGGAGAATTATTGTCCGTGGAGATAGTATCTCAATTGAAGTATAATTATTTTTTGTAAGTCATATTTTTAAAATTATTTTATAATAAAATAAAATATAATTGTCTAAATATAAAGAAAATGAGTACTCGCAAAAATCTACAGATAACTCCCTCAAATGTTACGTCCACAGGAAAGATTTCTTTCCGGAATGGACAGCCTGTTCTTCAGTTTATTATTGGCGAAGCAGATATGTCTTTAATTGGTTCTTCGGTAAGACTTTGCGGATATTTCCGCGTCCGTGGTAATGACACTGATAACAATTCAATCCCGCTTTCTGGTTCTAATATCCGCATGTCGGAGCAGTTAGGTATGTTCTCAATAATTGATCAGTTGGTTATTAAATCGCAGGCAACACATCAAGTAATTGAAGAAATAAAGAATTACAACAGATTTATGACTTCCTACCTCCCTGTCACTTCCTCGACGGAAGATAGTCTAGGACATTTATCCCAGCAAGCCCTGGTCTGCCCTAACTATCAGGCACAGAAGATTGGAGTCGTTGATATCCCAACAGGCAATACCAAACTTGCAGGAACTCCTTCGGGCAATGCTTTCTGTATCCACCTCCCTTGTGGTCTGTTTAACGGCCGCGTTCCTATCCCGCTGGCTCCT
>WLWG01002402.1_pt1 | contig 14358 bp, 17 predicted proteins | sample 6712871 | NCBI WGS metagenome assembly WLWG01 (sample SAMN12718693, study PRJNA515312) | sponge metagenome | isolation source: marine sponge | host: Mycale hentscheli | place: New Zealand: South Island, Marlborough, Capsize Point | collected 2003-05-01 | reverse complement strand
ACGAGCGAATGGGGCCCATTCTCGCCGGGACGGATCTGTGGATAACTCCTGGAAGGTAAAAGAATGAACAGAAAGGCATCCACCCGACCCATTTCTTGACAGAAATGGGTCCAACAAGTATTGGTGACAAGTGTCAATGAGTTTTAATATGCTACGGTGTCATTTTTTAATGAGACAACAAGCTTATACTAATTTTGTGTTCAATATGCAATTAACAAGCCATGAAAAACCACAAAAAGACTTGATGTAAGCTTTCCGCGCCTGGATTGCTTTGAGTCCATTGCAAAGGTGACCCACAAGCCGATCGATAGAGTCAAACAGGAGATTGGGAAAATACTTTTCCCTGAGATCATCCCATAAATGTTCAACAGGATTAAGCTGTGGGGAATAAGGAGGCAAAGAGTGGATCTCCATGCTCTTTGGAATGTTGAGCGTTTGGGCTCGATGAGAGGAGGCTTGATCCCAAAACATAAGGACCTGTTCGTTGCGATAGGTTCGGGCCATCTGTTTGAGAAAAAGATTCATGCGCTCGGTGGTCATGTGATACTGACTTGCAATGAAAATACATGACGGCACGTAGTGCCAAATGATAACAAATGACGTCCTGTTTTAGTCGTGGTTTTTAAGGATACTGCTCAGATGAGCTAAAGCATTGTACGGACCTATGGTCATGGCCTTATTGACAATCTATGCCGGGAGCCATCCTCCTGGATTGAGGCGAATGTGGCATGAATTTGTTTTGGGTTCAGGGCCTTGATCTTCCAGCGGGAGGTTATGGAGCGAATCCGGGTGAGACGCTTTTTGGCGAGGCTGGTAATCCGGGGCGCCCTCCATAGTTACAACCAACTCATCAGGTTGGATACGGTCATAAGCGATGAGAACGATCCAATCGCGGTGTTGAAAAGGAAAAGGAATTTTGTTGGCAAAACGAGCATATCGTTGAGGTTTATTCACGTCTTCAAGCTGCTCGGTATAGATACAGTCAGCCCCAACCAGCGGGGATATTGCTCCACAGCGTATAGCACAGCGTGCATGTGGTCCAGCGAAGTGTCCAAGGTACATTCAGTTTTAAACTCATAAATTTTAGTGTTAGGCGCTGGGCGTTTGAATAGGCTGATCACCATCTTCTTCGCGGACCAAGGTCCAGTCGCTATAGGAGGTGATGGTCATTAGAAAACTGAGCGTCAGCCAGACTGTTTTGGTGAAGTTTGAAGGCTGCGTTTTAAACGTTGAGAAGATACAGCAGCGGAATAATGGAACAGCCGTTTTTATTTCAGTAATCCTTGATCGTTTTGGTATAACGTGGCTATTCTTAAAATAACCTGGATCCGTCAGTTAAACGTGGGATTTCTGTGCGAATGCTTTGGAGGCAAAAGGTTGCAAAAAAACGCAGGCGCACCCGCTGAGTGCGTCGAGGCTTTTTTGTAATTCCTTTTGGCCCAAATGGTTCGTGCAGAAAACCGCGTTTAACTGACGGATCCAGGAATAACTATTTTCATGAACAGGCTACGCTTTATTTTATCTATATTATTGAGGAGACGATATACCTTAGCGCTCTTCATTGTGTCAAGTATAGCCGGCGCGTTGGCTGGAGCTAGTACCACAGGATTATTAGCGGTCATTCACCGTCTTATCGGGGATGATTCCCTTTCTATCGATCAGCATGCAGCCGGTTTTCTTTTGCTGGCTGCCGGCCACGCCATCTTCTCGATCATCTCCTCGGTTACCAATGTAAAAGTTTTACAGGAAATAAGTCTGGATTTGCGCCTGGAGTATAGCCAACGGTTGCTATCTACGCCTTTACGGACGATCGAAAAAGTGGGCTCTTCAAAAATCCTGAATACCTTTACGCATGCCATTGGATCGATCGCCGATTACATCAGTCGATTGCCGGTTCTGGTTCAAGACCTGACGCTATTAACCGGTATTTGTATCTACATGACCTGGTTGTTTCCTTTTATATTTTTAATGCTGTTGGTCTTTATGGTGTTGGGATTCATTTTCTATACCTTGCCACTATCAGCCTACCGGCGTTTCGAAAAGAAGTTGTGGACGGTGCGAAACCGGCATTTTAGATATTTTCACGATCTTCTTGGAGGTATCAAAGAGCTTCTCCAAAACAGAGCCAAGAAACAAGCGATTCTGTTTCATTACCTGTACCCAACGGGTAAAAATTTAGCAGATCTTGAGATTCGATCTTCGCTGATGAAGACGGGCATAAACCGCTGGGGAGATTTTTATGCCTTTCTCGGTCTAGCCTTAATCCTGACTTTTTTGCCTCAGTGGGGTATGGCTTCGCATCAGGAGTTAGGAAATGTCATTATTCTTCTTTTGTTTACTTTACGTCCCATGAATTCGTGTATCGGACATATATTCAGTGTTCAAAACCTGAAGATAACATTGGATCAATGGGAAGAGATGGCCGGGCATCTTGAGCAGGCAACAGCAGCGGAAGATGTTGCCGATGCGGCGCTGAATATAACACGATCCCCATCCTTTTCCCTTAAAGTACAGGATGTTGTGTACACCTAATTATGAAGAGGGAAGCGACCCTTATACCCTCGGACCGATATCCTTGACGTTGCAAGCGCCAGCCATCCTCTTTATTACAGGTGGCAACGGCAGCGGCAAAAGCACCTTGGCTAAAATTCTGTGTGGACTGTATATACCGGATACCGGCACAATCTGCTTGGATGGAAAGCCCGTAGGTAATCATAACCGGGAGGCCTACCGACAATTGTTTTCCGTTGTTTTTTACGACTTTTATTTGTTCGACACTTTGCTGGGATTGGAAGATCGAGAAATTGATGAAGCCGCTCAAAGTTATTTGCGTCGCTTAAGTATCGATGATAAGGTGTGTGTTCGTGAAGGTTGCCTTTCCACCACACATCTTTCTTCGGGACAATGCAGACGGCTAGCCCTGCTTGCGGCAAAATTGGAAGACAGTCCGATTTGTGTATTCGACGAATGGGCGGCGGATCAGGACGCTAGTTTTAAAGCCCGTTTCTATCAAGAACTCATACAAGATCTGAAAAACAATGGGAAGATCGTAATCATCATTTCTCATGATGACTCCTATTTTTCGGTGGCGGATCAGGTGATTAAACTGGAGGATGGGTAGGTTGTTCAACATGAAGACGCGCTTTCGCGCTTGGGATGTCATTAATAACAACCAAATGACGGCACGCAGTGCTAACTGACTAAAAATGACGTTCTCCGGAGGAGAACATAATGACTTCTCCACGTTAGTGTCGATTAGTGAAGATGAGGGGTTTTTATATTTGTCATAACTTTCTGTTTATCATAGAAGAAGCCATTTGCTGACCTGAAACTTTTGTATATTTTTTTAAAAAAATGACATCTCGCGAAGCGAGACTAATGACTTAATGACATTCCGATTGCTGTAGCATATCGGGATATACTGACTTCATCATCATGAGTTTTTCTTCTATTTTAATGATTATCTATGCCATCGGAGCGGCGATTCAAGTTGGAACAGCTTTATTTGCGGTCAGCTATACACGGGGCTGGATAAGAAAAAAAATAGTTTCTGTATATGATCCAAGCTTCCAGCCAAACTGTGCGGTTATTATTCCTACAAAAGGACTCGCTTCTCATTCAGTGAAAAATTTTCGCGCTTTTCTAGAGCAGAATTACCCAAGCTTTTCTGTTTATTTTGTGGTTGAGTCTGAGTCAGACGCTGGTGTACCGACACTCCGTGAGCTGACAGAGGAGTATTCGCATGCTCTCCTTGTTGTGGCGGGTCTTTCTACCTCTTGCTCGCAAAAGATATATAACATGTTGGCCGGGGTAAAAGTCGCAGGCAACGTGGATGTTTTAGCTTTTGGTGACAATGATATTTGTCCTCCGACCTGCTGGTTAAGAAATCTCATCAAGCCATTAGCTTATTCTGATATCACGGTATCGAGCGGATATCGTTGGCTGGTCAACCGGCAAAGCTCTTGGGGTGAATACGTCCATATACTTATGAATATGACTTTTTATGCCTATTTTACGATCGCATCGTACCTAGGCTGTTCGTTTCTTTGGGCGGGTTCTTTTGCTATACGAAGAAAAGATTTTATCGCTTTAGAGGTCTCGAAAACATGGAACAAGGCTATATCCGATGACGTAAGCTTGGGTTTGCTACTATCTAGAACACGTTGCAAAACGTATCAGACGCCTGAGGTGTTTATACACTCCGATGATACCTTTTCAACAGCCCGTGAGAGTACGCTTTGGTTCCAGCGACAGATTCTTAACGTGAAACTCCACCACTACTTGATTTGGTCGATTTGGGGATTCATCCTGCTGGTTGTCATGCCTCTTCCCTTTATTCTGTTGCCTCTGGCAATAGCATGTATGTTATCAGGAGCCGTCTCTTTTTATGAGGCTGGAGGAATAGCTGGGTGCACTTTTTTTGTTGGGGAGCTGATCACTGGAATGCTCTACGGTTCCATCAGCCCGACACGTCGTCATGGTTGTCTGGCTGCCTGTATGCCTTTCTTGAGGATTCCCCAAATCATAGCTTATTGCAAAACAATAGGGGTCTATCACATTAACTGGGCCGGGGTTTGCTACTGCTTTGATCGCAAAGGGCATGTAGCCTCTATAGAACGGGATTTCCCCTCTGGAGAGTAACACGAGAAGCCAAACACTATGCCAAATCCTAAGGCGTATAATACGTACAAAGGAACAAGGCTCATATACCCCTTACATAAACTAGTGCAAACCATCGAAGTAAAGACCGCAGCCATGATACCCTCCACTGCCACTCTCCATGTTATCCTACGTGACCCACTCATACCCACTGGCTGTTTTTTAGGAGTACGCATAAAGGGAGATTTCTTTCCTAAAAGGCCCTCGGTCGCTGCCACGGTATGATGAAAAGACATGCCAAAATTAAATAGAATCGATAGCGGGCAGGTATATAAAAACCTCCATACTCGTATACGATAATGTTGATCTTGGTCACAGTGTAGAACATTTGCCACGCAAGCCACTATAGAGGGGCATGTAACCAACACTCCGAGTAAGCCATACATGAAAGGAACGTTCATAGTAGGCAGCCAGCGATGAAAAAAATAGATCGGTATACTAAAGATGCCGATTAAGAAGAGGAGCATGAAAAAACTATAGTCAAAAAGGTAGATGCTCGCTTCGATTTTTTTCGATAGCGAAAAGGACGATTTCCAGATCGTTCGCAACAGTTTACGTGCGGTTTCCGCCCGTCCTTTGGACCAACGAAACTGTTGTGTTTTAAAGGCCTTCATATCGGTGGGCAGTAATCCGGGCGAAACAGGATTCTCTACATAAAAAATTTGCCAGCCGTTCAATTGGGCGCGCAGACTCAAATCCAAATCTTCCGTTAACGTATCCCCTTGCCAGCCGTCCGCCTGTGTGATCGCCTCTTTTCGCCAGATACCGCCTGTGCCGTTAAATTGTAAAATCGAGGATTCAGGAGAAGCGCTTAACTGGGCTAGATTAAATAAATTATGCAAAGCATACTGGATGCGGGTAAGTAGTGATTCATCTTTGTTCATAAACTCCAGACGCATTTGAACCGCCCCGACTCTTTGGTCTTTAAAGTGGGGTAGGGTAGCTAATAAAAAATCTGGGGGAGGCTGAAAGTCGGCATCAAAAATCGCTAAAAATTCTCCTTGGGCAACCTTCATGCCCTCTCGTAAGGCGCCCGCTTTGAAGCCTTGGCGGTTATTACGTTGTAGGTGGCTGATCTGAACGCCTCGGGATTGTAGAGCCCTGACTTTTCTGCGAACAATCTCCGGTGTTTCATCCATGGAATCGTCCAGCACCTGGATTTCCGATTTAGTCTGAGGGTAGGCAAAGGCGGAAACCGCATCCAGCAAGGATTCAATGACATAAGGCTCATTAAAAATAGGGAGTTGCACGGTAACAAAAGGCAGATCGTCGTTTAAAGTGGCTTTCCCCAGGGAACCGTTTGGGAGGCTCCTTTTATGTCTTACGTAAGAGGTTAACAGAGAAAGTATACCCAGACTACAGCACGTGGCCAGGGAGAGGGTAACCATGAAAAGTATAAAACTTATGTAAGCTAGCAGTTGCATTTGTTCTGAAGAGGTTAGACACGCGAATCGCACAAATCAATACGAATAAGGGAGCAGTCATTAGGTCATTATGTGCTTCTGTGGAGAACGTCATTCTTTGTCATTTGGTTGTTATTAATGACACCCAAGCGCAAGGGCGCATTGGGAAACTGACGCGGACGTAGTGAGCAAATGGCTATCAATGACATCTACCAATGACAGCGCGCAAGCGTACTTATCTCTTTGGCTGCGGAGAAATGGGCTCCCACACAATAGGATCATCCTTTTTATGCCTTATGCTCCACAGCCCAAGGCGCATTTCATCTAGCAAAGAACAGAGAAATATCATTCTATAGCCCTTTAACGCACCCCAACTTTGATACCACGAAATAAGATGTTCCCGTAGAGAGCCTCTTTTTTTCTCGGGCCTGTAATATCTTCTGCCTATCTTTGTGACTTGCTTCCAGCGGAAAAGTTGGTTCAAACTTTTCCGGCAGTCGTTAGCCGGGGGAGAAACACTGGTAGCTATAACAGCTCGGGTGATCGCGTAGCGAAATCCGGCTCGTTCAACGAGACGGCGCATAGCGTAGTCTTCAGGGACATTCTCCGGACAGTGTTGGGTGCTCACGTAACCAGCGGCCAAGAAAACCGCCGTTCTACCGATATACCCCGAGCCGGCCAACCACGTATTCTCACCGATCCCGTGCGTCAAGTTAGCGACCTCATGGCAAGGGGATACCGAAAATGGAAAGATCAGGTAGCGCTGTATGATCTCGCACTTTATATACAGCGTGCCGGACTCGCAATCCGACGATATCCACCGCCTCATTCAATTCCAGCTCTTCTCGAGCTGATCGGACTCCATTGGACGCAAGATCGAAAATCTTGTCTCCGTCCCGCGAAGCGATAAGGATATGAGACTCCGCATCGCATTTGAGGACGTGCCGGGGAGGACCCAACCGTTCTCTATACTCCGTATACACCAGGCATATAGATCTCTTAATATACGCATCTGTCCCGAAAAAAGCGACGATGCCCGCTGATGAACTACATAAACAGCATGCTGTTCCAGTGATCGTACTCTCAGATGACAGGGGGCGCCATCGCAGATCTCATAATTGTAGATCAATGCAGAGGCGTTTAGGCTGGACTGCGGCCCGGTATAGACGTGTAAAACCCGGGTATGATAAGCATCCAAAGTATGGAGGATCTCAGGGGGGTCGGCCCCGTCGTTCAGCCCCAAAACCAAGTCGATACCCAAGTAACCAGAGTCATCCGCTTTCTCAATCAAAGCGGGCAATGTACCGTTGAGTAACGGTTGGGATCCCTGTCGTGCTGGTAAAATGACGAGTAAACGATTCTCATATAGACTCTTCGTTTGTTTTTCTATCCTGGCGTAACAGCCTGAAACCGCTTGAGCATGTACAGTAAGCCGGTCTTTTTCTTCATCGGGTATTTTCATCTATCCCAATATGGATGAATTTTTTATGTTTACCGTAAAAGCGGTGTCTAGCCTCTTTTAAAAAGAGTCCACATGGTTGATTACTGAACTAAAATAGGACTCGAGTTTCTCATTTTGTATAGTCGAATTAAACTCTGTATAGACTTTTTGCCGCGCTTGTTCTCCCATGTCTACTCTCAAAAGATAATCCCCAATCAAAACCTCTAAGTATTTGACCAGAGCATCTACATCGCGCTCTGACACTAAAAAACCTGTTCTTTCATGATGAATGATCTCAGGAATACCCCCATGAAAAGTACCGATGACAGGTAAGCCACAGGTCCCCGCTTCTTTAATGACAATCCCACCGGACTCTCGATCCCCATCTCTAGCGACGACTGCTGGTAGATGAACCTCTCTTGTCGTGCCAAGACGGTGCTAGATCTCTATCATGGACATGGCCCCAGCGAGCAGTACCACAGTGAACTCAAAAGCGATCTTGATGTTGAGCGATTGCCTTCGGGGAGACTCTGTGCCAATAAGATTATTCTGTTATGCGCCATGGTGGCCTTCAACCTTTCGCATAGCCCTCCGTGCACCTTTAACAATACTCTAAGGCGACTGCCCAAGGAGGCCTACGCCCCAAAATGGTCAAATCAGAGTGAATCTGACCTGTACGCTCAAAAAATTCATCAAGGTGATACTTGCCGGTCCCAATCCGCCCAAAAGCGAGCATCTCAAGGAAAAAGTTTTCAACTTTTGAGCCCCAAAACGCCTTCCGAAGCGATAGCTGACGGATCCAGGGTACTGAATTAATCTCACGAAGGAAAGAATAGCGCAATCTTTTTTGAATACTAGGTGTCTGCACTATACAGGTTTAGCGACACGTGTCGTTGAAGAACGGAACGTACTGTACGCCCCGGGATAACCGGATAAACTGCTTCTACAAGCGCTGCAAAATTTATGTTTTATGGGGATGGATTTGGAACAATGGGTTCTACAGGTTGAGGCGTAAAAGCAGACGGGTCATTCGCAATAGGTCCGGGCTGCTCTATGGGGGGTGAAGGAGGAAGAGCCTTGGTTTGGGGTGAAGTTAGAGGCGAGAGAGGTTGGCTACTGACAGGCGGAGCAATGGGTACGCTGACAGCTTCACTCATCAACGTTTTTTTGTGCGAGTTAGCCATCAATAAAGCAAGAAATAAGGTGTTCGCCAAAAACGCAATCGACAGAATCGCGGTTGCCTTGGTCAAAACGTTCCCTGTACGAGCGCCAAAGAAAGATTCACCCATTGAAGAACCAAACGATTCTCCCAAACCTCCCCCTTTAGATTTCTGGATGAGAATCAGGCCAATTAACAGTAAACTGCAGAATCCTTCAAATGTTAAAAGAATGATTCGTAAAAATTCCATATTCATTTTCCTTTTTTTAATTTAACATGACGTTTTCAAGAAGCTTGTACAATTTCAACAAAGGATATGGGATCTAGACTTGCACCGCCAATAAGCCCCCCATCAATATCAGGCTGACCTAATAGATCTTTTGCATTGGACGGCTTCATACTTCCACCATACTGTATTCGTATGGTTTGAGCAATATGTTCGTCAGCCATTTGGGTTAAGATTTTTCGGATAAAAGCATGTACCTTTTGTGCCTGGTCAGGGGTGGCTGTGTGTCTGGTACCAATCGCCCATACAGGTTCATAGGCTATAATGGTATCTACCAACTGCTCTGGTCCTATATGAGCCAGACTATTACGGATTTGGGTTTCCACAACATGTTCGGTCTCGTTGTGTTCTCGCTGTTCGAGTGTTTCTCCTACACATACAATAGGTCGAAGATGAGCGGCTAAAGCGGCTTTTGTCTTTTTATTTACGACTTCATCAGTTTCATGGAAATAAGCTCTCCTTTCACTATGCCCAAGGATTACGTAATGACAATAAAGCGCTCGAAGCATTTCTGCTGATATCTCTCCGGTATACGCACCGGATTTTTCCCAATGCATATTTTGAGCCCCTAAATCGATATGGGTCCCTTCAATCATTTCGCTAACCGTTTTTAACGCAATAAATGGAGGACAGAGCACCACATCGACTTCTCTACACTCGGCCAAGTCATTTTTGATGGCCTCAGCTAAATGCTTGGCTTCGGAGACGGTTTTGTTCATTTTCCAGTTTCCTGCCACAATTTTTTTTCTCATTGCCATAAAATCCTCTCTAAACATTCAGTTATTTATCTGTTAGCGCAATAACTCCTGGTAATCTTTTGCCTTCCATAAACTCAAGACATGCGCCTCCGCCTGTACTCACGTGTGTCATGTGGTTTGCCAATCCGGCTTGCTTCACAGCGCTCACACTATCACCTCCACCGATAATACTGATACACTCTGTATTCGCTAAGGCTTCAGCAATCCCTACAGTTCCATGTGAAAAAGGTTCCATCTCAAAACAGCCCATAGGGCCATTCCACACAACAGTCTTCGCCTTTTTTATTTCCGAAGCAAATAATTCAATGGTCTTAGGACCGATATCCATGCCCATCCACTGATCTTCTATTCCCCCTTTTTCGACTATTTTTGCGTGCGCATTCGTATCAAAGGCGTCTGCGATAACATTATCTATGGGCAACAGTAGTTTAACCCCAGCTTTAGCTGCCCTTTTCAAGATTTCGTGGGCCAAAGATACTTTATCTTCTTCGACAAGAGAAGCTCCAATGGGAAGCCCTTTTGCTTTGAAAAAGGTATAGGCCATAGCTCCACCAATTAATAAAAGTTCTACTTGGTTAAGAAGATGGGAGATAACATCAATTTTTCCACTTATTTTTGCGCCGCCAAGAATGGCTATAAACGGTTTTTCAGGATGCTGAAGGGCTTCCCCTAAATACTGGATCTCTTTTTCGAGTAAGAAACCCGAAACACTTTCTTTCATAAATTGGGTAATGACAGAGACGGATGCGTGAGGTCGGTGTGCTGTACCAAAGGCATCATTGACATAGATCCCATCACCCAATGCCGCTAACTGCTGTGCAAAATCTTTTTGCTTTTTTCCCATATCGGCTTGGGCCTGTTTTTTTTCTTGATCTGAGGAGTCTCCAGGAAGCATTGGCTTTCCTTCTTCTTCGGCATGAAAACGTACGTTTTCAAGAAGAACTATTTGTCCGGTCTTTAGACTGGTTATTTTTGATATAGCGTCTGTTCCCACACAATCGCTTGCAAAATAAACCGGAACGTCAACAAATTTTTTTAACTTCTCAGCAACGGGTTGGAGGCTGTAGGTGGAACTGGGCGTTCCTTTTGGGCGCCCCAAATGACTCATCAACACTAAGGCAGCCCCTTGATCTAGGGCATATTGAATTGTTGGTAAAGCCGCGGTAATACGTGTGTCATCTTGCACAATACCGTTTTGGATCGGCACATTAAAATCAACGCGTATAAGAATACGTTTACCTTTAATATCTATGTCGCGGAGGGTCTTTTTATTCATACTTCGTTAACTCACGATGTTCGTGTAAGGTAAGGCCATTCGCTGCGCTCACGTGTCAACACGTGACGCCAACTCATTAAATGGTGTCCCGATCGTCAGGGCCTATTGATCTAATGACCTTCTTTATTTCCCGGTAACAGATGACATATGAACCACTAAATCTACTGCTTTGCTGGAATAACCCCACTCATTATCATACCACGATACGACCTTTATGAAATGATCATTGAGAGGAATCCCTGCCCCAGCATCAAAAACACTGGTACACGTTTCACCGATAAAATCAGAGGAAACGACTTGATCTTCTGTATAGCCCATAATCCCTTTCATAGGTCCTTCAGACGCTTCTTTCATGGCAGACTTGATGGCATCATATGTGGCTGGTTTTTCTAAGCGACATGTAAGATCAACAACAGAAACATCAGCGGTAGGAACCCGAAAGGCCATGCCGGTCAATTTCCCATTCAGTTCAGGAATGACTTTGCCAACCGCTTTAGCGGCACCTGTGCTTGAAGGAATAATGTTGTAGGCCGCACCGCGTCCTCCACGCCAATCTTTTGCCGAAGGTCCATCCACTGTTTTTTGGGTTGCGGTTGTCGCGTGAACGGTGGTCATCAGGCCTTCTGCAATACCCCATTCATCATTAAGGACTTTTGCTAATGGGGCTAAACAGTTTGTTGTACAGGATGCATTGGATACGACGTTCATATCGCTTTGATAGCTGTTATGGTTAACGCCTATAACAAACATGGGGGCATCGGCTGAAGGGGCAGAAATAATAACCTTTTTAGCGCCTCCGGTTAAATGAGCCGACGCTTTTTCGGTGGTTGTAAAAACGCCTGTAGATTCAACAATATATTCTGCGCCACACTGATTCCACGAAATCTGGCTAGGATCTTTTTTTGCATAGACCTCAATTTCGTGGCCATTTACAATAAGCTTGCCATCACGTGTTTCTACCTGGCCATTAAATTTTCCGTGTACAGTATCATATTTCAACATGTAAACCATGTACTCAGGATCAATAAAGGGATCATTGATGCCTACGATATCGACTTGATCGTTATTGGTCGCCGCTCTAAAAACGAGTCTTCCTATTCGCCCGAAACCATTAATTCCAACTTTTGCTTTCATTTTCTTCTCCTTACTTATGAATTAAAAATATAGCCCTTGCTTGATAGAGAGCGGCATACAGTACCCAATGACCTTACACCCGTCAACTGCTCATTTGTGGCTGTTTGCAGATTTTTACTTGAGTTCATGATTTGAAAATGCTTCGGCGTGGCTTATTTTGGTTGAGGAGAAAGAATATGGTGCCCGTTTCAAAAACAACATACTGGAGAACAAATTTAATATACCTTATCAGCCTCTTAACTTTATGGTTTGCGGTGTCTTATGGATGTGGAATTTTGTTTGTTAATGAACTCGATAAGATCTCCATTCCAGGAACAGGATTCAAACTTGGTTTTTGGTTTGCTCAACAAGGATCGATTTATATTTTTGTGGTCCTTATCTTCGTGTATGTAAAACTCATGAATCGCTTGGATAGAAAATACCAGGTCTTGGAATAGTTATTGGTTATCAGTTATTAGCTAATTAGGGAGTTGAGCAAATGGCTATAAATGACAGCGCGAAAGCGCAAATGACAAACAATGATAAATAATATGGATACGATTCAACTCCTTACACTTTCTGTCGTTAGCATTACCTTTGCGCTTTATATTGGAATTGCGATTTGGTCACGTGCAAAATCTACCAGTGATTTTTATGTGGCGGGAAAACATGTACATCCCCTTGCCAACGGTATGGCTACAGCCGCTGACTGGATGTCGGCTGCATCGTTTATTAGCATGGCTGGCCTCATCGCTTTTAGGGGGCGAGATGGGTCTGCGTTTTTAATGGGATGGACTGGTGGCTACGTATTACTTGCACTCTTGCTCGCACCCTATCTTCAAAAATTCAGAAAATTTACAATGCCTGACTTTGTTGGGGAGCGTTACTACTCCCAAACCGCAAGACTGGTAGCATTGATCTGTGCGATCTTTGTGTCTTTCACCTATGTGGCTGGCCAGATGCGCGGTGTTGGTGTTGTTTTTAGCCGCTTTCTAAATGTTCCTATTAGAAAAACTGGATGGTGTACTTACCGATTTAGGATTCAATCCCTATACCGCGGGGTCCATGACTACACGGAATCTGTTCTGCCTAACCGTTGCGCTTATGGTTGGAACAGCAGGGCTTCCCCATGTGGTTATTCGTTTTTTCACGGTTCCACGTGTAAAAGATGCGCGGCTATCAGCTGGATGGGCGCTTCTGTTTATCGCAATTTTATACACCACAGCGCCTGCTGTTGCCGCTTTTGCGCGTTATAATATGATTGCCACCATTCATGAAACCCCCTATGCCCAAGCCCCTGACTGGTTCAAGAACTGGGAAAATACCAAATTGGTAGGTTGGGTAGATAAGAATCAGAACGGGAAAATCTAAATCCGTCCGGGTATCCCTTTTAAAGGCAAAACCCCTCGTTACGCACTAGATGATAAGGGAAACAAACGGTCAGGGGCACATGGGCAAAAAATTATTACCAATACACGTATTGATAATGCAAACGAATTATTTATCGACAGGGATATTATGGTCTTGGCCAACCCTGAGATTGCGAAACTTCCAGCCTGGATTATAGCCCTTGTCGCCGCAGGGGGGCTAGCTGCGGCGCTTTTGACCGCGGCTGGATTACTTCTTGTTATTTCTACCTCGATTTCACATGACTTGTTAAAAAAGGTTATCAATCCAAATATCACCGAGAAACAAGAACTCACTGCTGCGCGCCTAGCCGCAGGTGTGGCCGTAGTGATTGCAGCTAGGCATTCATCCTCCAGGATTTGTTGCGGAAGTGGTAGCCTTTGCCTTTGGACTTGCCGCGGCATCTTTCTTACCCATTTTATTGCTGGGCATTTTTTCAAAACGTATGAACAAAGAAGGCGCTATTTCAGGCATGATTACAGGGCTTCTTTTTACCGCCGGGTATATCATTTATTTCCGATTTATCAGGACCGACCTGGACAATGCAGATCATTGGCTCTTTCAAATTAATACAAAGGGGATCGGGACAGTTGGAATGATCCTGAATTTTACGGTAGCTCTAGTTGTATCGTCTTTGACCTCCCCTCCGCCTACTAAAGTTCAAGAAATGGTGGAAGAAATCCGTATTCCAGAGGCTAATCCTAGATCGGGCAGTTAAATGTATGATCTAGGCTAGAGCATTTAACGATTGAGATGCCTCTTTAGAAGATCTATACTCCATGACATGAGTATAGCAACAGCAGAAATCCGGCGGCGTGCGATAGATGCCTACAAAATGGGCAAAGGTTCCCAGGCC
>WLWG01002401.1_pt1 | contig 14366 bp, 22 predicted proteins | sample 6712871 | NCBI WGS metagenome assembly WLWG01 (sample SAMN12718693, study PRJNA515312) | sponge metagenome | isolation source: marine sponge | host: Mycale hentscheli | place: New Zealand: South Island, Marlborough, Capsize Point | collected 2003-05-01 | reverse complement strand
TGCCCATAGACAGAACACAATTGAAGGTTCTGCTCCAGAAGTTTCAGTAGCTACTTAATCAAAAGCTACATCGTTGGAAAAATCCAATCCACACTACAGGCTCTCTTGCACTCTACTCAAAACTAGTGTATAAAAACCACAACTATACAATTAATTAGAACATAGACGCGTATAGTCGACGGCCTAGAGACTATGTTCGGAAACTAGGAGGATATAATTATGGCAAATACTACATTTACAGGACCGGTACGATCAGAAAACGGTTTTCAAACAATCGTTAAAAGTGCAACTACTGGCGCTGTAACAAACTCAATGACTATGTCTGAGTACACTGCAACTATCACAGTTGCTAATGGTGGTACTACAGGAAAAGAAGCATCAATTGGAATACCATCTAACTTTATACCAATGGGTGTAACGATCGCAGTAACAACTGCAGCAGCAAACGCTGTCAACTTAGTTGACATTGGAACTGATGCAGACACTGATGGCTACGTAGACGGAATTACAGTAGCTGTTAACTCAACAGGCTTTAAAGGATTTTTTCCTTGCAATGGAGCTTTAGGTATGTCTGGTGGTGCAACTACTGCATCAACTGCAACAGCAGATGAAGTAGAACTTGTTGTTAGTGGTGATCCAGGTGGTGATACGGTAATAGTTTTAAAATTTATCGGTATAGCTAGTTCTTCGGACGCTAGTTAATAAATAATTATTGTGGGGCTTCGGCCCCACATATTAATTTTAAGGAGAAACAAATATGTCATCAGACCAAAAATTTACAACGCTTACAGCTGACGGACAGGTAAAAACTTTTTCTGGAGGATCTACTAATATTGGTCCTGCTAGAGTTACATATATTCAAGCTACAGGAGTTACAAATATAAAACTTTATGATGCAGCAACTGCATCTGGAAATATTGTATTTGAATCTACTTTTGGAAGTGAAGGGTTAGATATGTATATGCCTGGAAATGGTATTAGATTTGAAACTACTATCTACGCTGATGTGACTGGAACGGGATCTGTTACTATCGGATATACTGGCTAGGAGGTTAAATGGCTAACACTACCTCGGGTACAACTACATTCGATAAAACTTTTTCTATTGATGAAATAGTAGAAGAAGCTTTTGAACGATTAGGTATTCAACAAGTATCAGGTTATCAATTAAAAACTTCAAGAAGATCTTTAAATATAATGCTTCAAGAATGGGGCAACAGAGGTATTCACTATTGGGAAATATCAGAAGTTGATCTTGATTTAATACAAGGACAATCAGAGTATAAATTTTTTAGATCATCTGCTGATGGTACAAGTGCTACTTCAAACCCTAATGGTATTTATGGAATGTCCGATGTCCTTGAAGCACAATTAAGATCAAATAGAACAGCAACAAATCAATCAGATAGTCCAATGACTAAAGTTGATAGATCTACTTACGCTGCTTTTTCAAATAAACTATCTCAAGGTACACCTAATCAATATTGGGTACAAAGATTTATTGATCACATAAGCATTAGTGTTTATCCAACACCAGATTCAACTAATGCATCTAAAGACATGCATTTCTACTACATAAAAAGAGTTCAAGATATTGGTGCTTATACTAATGCAACAGATATGCCTTTTAGATTTGTACCATGCATGGTTTCAGGATTAACTTATTATTTATCAATGAAGTATGCTCCACAATTAACTCAACAAATGAAATTAGTTTATGAAGATGAATTTCAAAGAGCATTACAAGAAGACGGGTCAGATTCAAGTACACACATTACACCTAAAACTTATTACTCAGGAACTTAATGTCTAAATACGCAACAGGAAAACATTCAAAAGCAATTTCTGATAGATCCGGTATGGAGTTTCCATATAGAGAAATGGTTAGGGAATGGAATGGCTCTTTTGTTCATTATACAGAGTTTGAACCTAAACAACCACAATTACAACCAAAAGGAATTGGTGGTGATGGTATTGCATTATTACAAGTAAGACCTGACAGAACGGAACCAATTACAACTGTTATGTTACCAGAAGATCCTTTTACAACTTATCAAGCTGGGTCAAGTATCATAAATGTTTTTGCACCAGGACATGGTTTAACAAATGGTACGACATATTTATTTAGAGGACCTCCAACAATTTCACCAGGAACAGGCACTCCAACTAATCCTGTGTTTGCTTATGCAGCAATTCCAAACTTTGATGGAATAACAGGAGCACAAATAACTCAAGGATCCGGTTATGCAATTACAACTGGACTTTATGATAATGGTGCTAGAGTTACAACAGATTTTGCTCTATCAAATTTCTTCTTCTTTACAGTTAATACAGATACTGCTACAACAGGAAATATAAAAGGAGGAGGCTACGGTTGTTCCGTTGGACCTATAACCATAACACCATGATTAAAAAATTTATTAACTGGATTAAAAATATATTTACACCTGAAAAACAAGATCCTCATCTTGAGATGTATGAAGAAGTGAGAACAGACAAACAAGAAAAGATACGTAGAAAACATGGAGGAGATTCTAAGTAATGGCTTATACTTTAATAAACTTACAAGATGATATTAAAAATTATACTGAAGTTGATGACGGTGTATTTACACCAGGCGTATTGAATACAATAATTAAAAATGCTGAAAATAAAATTTATAGAGAGACTGATAGCGATGATAATAGGTTTTATGCAACATCTGCTTTAGTTGTAGGTAATAGATATGTAACTATTCCAAATGATTTAAGATTTATTAGATATGCTCAATTGACTGATTCAGCAGGTAACCAAACTTTCTTAGAAAAAAAAGATACGAGTTTTATGGCAGAATTTTATAATACTCCGAACACGGCTTCAGGTATTCCTAAATATTATGGCAACTGGGATGCTGAATTTTGGGTAGTTGCACCTACTCCAAATGCTACTTTTTCTATTACTTTAGCTTATGTTAAACAACCTGTTAGTATAACAAGCACAACATTACCAACAACAGCAAATCCAGCATCTACTGTTGGGACTTACACAAGTAATAAATATCAAGATTTACTTTTATATGCTTGTCTGGTAGAAGCATATGGATACTTGAAAGGTCCTGCAGATATGTTACAATATTATGTGCAGGCTTACGAAAAAGCAATGCAATCGTACGCGATAGAACAACAAGGTCGTAGACGCCGAGACGAATATCAAGATGGTGTAATTCGTACTCCTTTAAACTCACCATCACCATAAATTTAAGGAGAAAACAATATGGCAAATATAATACCGTTCGCATTTAGAGGAGAACTCTTTAAGGGGACACATAATTTTGCAAGTGGAGGAGATGCGTTCAAAATAGCTTTGTATACATCTATAGCTTCATATAGTACTTCAAGTGATGTTGTACTTACAGCTAATGAAGTTAGTTCTGCTGGTAGTTCAAACTACGAGAGAAAAACTTTAGGTTCACAAGCAGTAGCTAGTGGAACTGCAGTTGCTTCAGTTGACTTTGCAGATAGTACTTGGGCTAATGCTAGCTTTACAGCAGCAGGCGCAGCTATTTACAATGATGACAAGGGTGATAAATTATGTGTAGTATTAGATTTTGGTGGAAACAAAACGGCTACTAATGGTACGTTTACAGTTTCTTATCCTGATCCAAGTACACCGGCTAATGCAATTATAAGCATGGCATAAGGAGAAAATTAAATGGCGTTTAAATTAAACGATAGGGTTAAAGAAACTAGTTCGACTACTGGGACAGGTACGTTTACACTTGGTGGTGCAGTTCAAGGTTTTGAAACTTTTGCTGCCGGTATTGGTGGAAGTAACACAACATACTATTGTATTTTTCAAACTGGTACTAGTAATTTTGAAGTTGGTTTTGGAACTTTAAACGGAGGAGCAAGTACACTTGCTAGAACTAATGTTATCTCTAGTTCTAATAGTGATGGTCTTGTAAGCTTTAATGGTAACACAGAAGTATTCTGTACAGTGCCAGGTGCAAAGATAGGTTTACCAAATCCTGAAGAATATGGTTCTTCATCAGCGCCAAAAATAATTACTGTTAAAGTTGGAACAAAAACTGCAGCTCATCCGTATTCAGGTCAAGGATCTTCAAGTGCATATTTCTTTGATGGATTAGAATCACCAGCATTAAGATTGTCTGGCACAGATTCATCTTATAAATACTACTACAGATTTGATACATCTGATTCTAGTAACTCAGGACACCCGTTAAGATTTTATTTAGAAGCAGATAAATCTACAGCTTACACAACAGGTGTAACTACTAATGGTACAGCTGGATCATCTGGTGCATACACTCAAATAGCTGTGGATGAAAACACACCAAATATTTTATATTATCAATGTTCATCTCACTCTTTAATGGGTAACCATGTTACAAACATTGGTAACAAAATTAATTCAAACCTATCTACAATAGGAGATTTGACTGTTGGATCTAAATTAAAATTACCAACAAATACAGCTAACAAAATGTTAGTTGCAGATGGTACGTCATTTGAAGAAGTTGATATGTCGGGTGATGCAACAATCGCATCTGGCGGAGCATTAACACTAGCTAACTCTGGAGTATCAGCAGCTAGTTATACAAATTCATCAATCACAGTAGATGCAAAAGGAAGAGTAACAGCAGCATCTAGTGGAACAGCAGGAGCTACAGCGGGTTTTGCCGTTGCAATGGCAATCGCGTTATAGTATAAGGAATAAATTATGGCACAAGATTTTAAAAGATTCGGAGATCAGGACGTAGGAACATCAGCAGTAACTATTCACACTAGTAATTCTAACGATGCCATAATTTCTATTCGTCTTGCAAACATAACAACATCAACAATAAACGCAGACGTATTTATAACATCTTCAGTAACAGGTGGTTCTCAAAACCACTACATAATCAAAAATGCGCCGATAGTTGCGGGCGGATCGCTCGAGCTTATAGACGGCGGAAGTAAATTAGTAATGCAAAACGGAGACGTAGTTAAGGCACAATCAGATACTGCAAGTTCATTAAGTGTTTGGATGTCTACAGTTGATGCAATAAGTTCATAGGAGTAATCATGGCGTACGTAGGAAATGCACCGAAACAAAATTTAAATACCATGAACTCTCAACAGTTCAGCGGTGATAATTCAGAAACAAACTTTACACTTTCACAAAGTGTGGCCAACACTGCAGAAGTAGAAGTCTATGTTGGAAACGTTAGACAAGATCCGTTTTCAGCTTACTCAATATCAGGTGGTACAACTTTAGCTTTTACAGCGGCCCCTCCAACAGGAACTGGAAATATCTATGTAGTGTTTCAAGGTAAATCTACAGGTAGCATTAACCCTGGAGAAAACAGTATTCAAGCAGGAATGATTTCTGCAATCAACGGCGGGTATAAAAATCTAGCAACAGTTTCAGAATCAATAACAGTTGCTGCAACGGACAACATGATGTTATGTGGTCCAGTATCTTTTACAGCAACAGTCACAGTGAATGGAACATTAACGGTAGTATAATATGGCAACATTATTTGTAGATAAAATAGACCCACAATCAGGAACTAGTTTAGAGATAGGCTCTTCAGGAGACACAATTTCTAAAGGTACAGGAGTAGTCTCAAGACTTGGAGTATTTGAATCACAACTACTTCATGTAAGAGATGAGAAAGCAAATGGCACAGCTGGCGGTACAAATATCGCAGGTGTAAATATAAGAGATTTAAACACAATTAAAACAAATGAAATTACTGGTGCAAGTGTATCTTCAAATCAAATAACACTTCCAGCAGGAACTTATTATATAGATGGTTCAGCACCAACTTATAGAACTGGTTATAGTCATGTATATTTATATAATGTTACAGATAGTGCTAATGAAATTTATGGTTACAATGATTATGCAAACCCAACCGATGGTGCTGGTAGGTCACATGTTGTTGGAAGATTTACAATATCTTCACAAAAAGTTTTTGAATTACGAAATTATGCTCACACAGTATTTGCAACCTATGGTTTAGGATTATTTACGAATTATAATTCTTTACCATCAACTTACGCAGAAGTTTTAATATGGAGAACAGCATAATGAAATACGCATTAATAGAAAACAATGTAGTTAAATTAATATCTTATGAACCAACAGAAGGTTTCGTTGAAGTATCTGATAACGTCTTTGCAGATATGGTTAAAAAAGAAGATAGAACATTTGATTACACAGATGAGTTTAAAGAAGCACACACAGGAGATTTATAGTAATGAGCAGTATTTTAAAAGTAGACCAACTTCAGGATTCAGGGGGAAACAATATTATTACCTCAAACGGTTCTGGTACATTTACTAGCAGTTTGCCTAATACTGGAATTACAATGGCAGACCAATGGAGATTAACAAGTTCTTTTAATTTTGGTACAAGTGGTTCTGATATAACTTCTAATTTAGAAAGAATAGATAATACTGGTCAAGGAACATTAGGAACTGGAATGACAGAAAGTTCTGGTATATTCACTTTTCCACAGACAGGCATTTATAGAGTAGAGGCTGATCTTGGTTTTGTTCCTCTTAATAATTCGTCTTGGGTTTATGGTATAATAAAAGCAACAACAGATAACTCTAATTATACAAATTTAGCAGGTGTTTATCATGGTCAAATAAGTGGTTATTATTTAGCTTCTCATAATGCTACTTTAGTTGATGTTACAGATACCTCTAATGTTAAAGTTAAATTTCATTTAGATGCTCAAGCAGGAACAATAACAATTCTTGGAAGTACAACACTTAATCATAGTTATTTTTCTTTTACAAGATTGGGAGACACATAAAATGACAGATACAGAATATTTAAATTTAGCTTTAGCATCTATGCACATTGGACAATGGTTTGGTTTTAGTAGTAAAGAACAAAATTATTCTACTTTAATAGTACATGACAGTTCAATTACAAAACCTACAGAGGCAGAAGTAAATGCTAAAATACAAGAATTAAAAGACGCTGAACAAGCAGCAATAGATAAAAAAGCCTCTGGTAAACAGAAGCTAAAAGATTTAGGATTGGACGACGCAGAAATTAAAGCGTTGATAGGAGCATAATGGCGATAACAAGAATAGGAAACCCAGCACTAGCAGATATTCGTGAACCAAACTTTAGGAACATAGTGATTAATGGTGATCAATCTATTGCACAAAGAAGTACATCTACTGCTTCTATAACTACAAGTGCTTATCATACAGTTGATAGATTTCAAACTTTAATAAGCAGTTTAGGTACATGGACACAATCGCAATCAACAACAGTGCCTAGTGGTCAAGGTTTTGCAACATCTTTAAAGATGGATAATACTACTGCTGACGCATCTCCTAGCTCTGGAGATTACTGTATAGTAAGAACAAAATTTGAAGGTCAAAATTTACAATATTTAAAAAAAGGTACTTCATCTGCTGAAAGTTTAACTTTATCTTTTTGGGTAAGATCAAATAAGACTGGAACTTATATTGCAGAGTTATATGATTCTGATAACACAAGACAAAATTCACAATCATATACTATTTCTTCCGCTGATACTTGGGAAAAGAAAACTTTGACTTATGCTGGAGATACTACTGGTGCGTTTGATAATGATAATGCTTTAAGTTTATCAATTAATTTTTGGCTAGGAGCTGGAACAGATTTTACATCTGGAACTTTATCAAATAGTTGGTCATCAGTTACAGCTGCAAACAGAGCAGTAGGTCAAGTCAACCTTGCCGACAGTACAAGTAATGAATGGTATGTAACTGGAATTCAGTTAGAGGCAGGTCAAGTTGCAAGCGACTTTGAGTTCTTGCCTGTTGATGTGAATTTAGAAAGATGTTTAAGATATTTTGAAACTGGAATTGTAGGTGCAGCTGGTGGTCTATCAAGTGGTTCAGGTTATACAGGCAGTATGGTTAATTATAACACAACAAAAAGAGCAGCAGCAACTTTAACTCAATCCAGTCAAAGTCTTTCACAAGTTTATAATAATACCATTATTCTAGGACAAACAGGCGCATACAATGTTAATGATGTAAATGGTTTTTATCATAGAGCAATTAATGGTGGTGCGGCTACAAATTATAAATTTACTTACACAGCAGATGCGGAGTTATAATTATGAATAGAAATTTTACATCAGTTACAAAAATATATAGTGAAGAAGGAGAAAATTTTCTTTCTTATGAAGTAGTTGAAAATAGTATTACTAAAATCGTACCACTAGACGAAGCAAACACAGATTACCAAGCAATTCAAGAATGGGCTGCGATCGACGGCAATAACATCATCGACAACGGAGCATAGACCATGCTCGGCCTGACTACTTTATCCGGTGCTCCAATAGCGACATCGTTCTTTAACCCAAATGTTTTAGTTAATGTAACCGGTAATCAACTATCCATTAGTGTTGGTACTGCTACAGCTACTACAAATGCAGATGCTAATCCTAGTGGTTCTCAAGTAAGTCTTGGAGCAGGTACAGTAACTGTTACAGGAACAGCACTTGTTTCTCCAACAGGTTCACAAGTAACTCTTGGAGTAGGAAGTCCTTCAGTAATAATAGATGTAACAGCAGCGGTTACTGGAAATGCATTGACCTTATCAACAGGAAGTGTTACAGTGACAGGAACAGCATTAGTGAATCCAACAGGTTCACAATTAACGGCAAACACAGGAGAACCAGGGGTTATTACTTGGAATGAAATAATACCAGGTGTAAATATGACTTGGACAAATATTGACCCTTATTAATAAATTATGGCATCATCTTACTCAACAAATTCAAAATTAGAACTAGTAGCAACTGGAGAAAAAGCCGGTCTATGGGGCACAATTACTAATACAAATTTAGAAATATTAGAACAGTTATCTACAGGTTATTTATCTTCAGCACAGCTTGCAAGTGGTGATTTAACTTTAACTTTATCTAACGGCGCAACATCTAATGGTAAAAATTTATATATAAAACTAACAGGTACTCTTGGTGCAAATAGAAGTGTAACCATACCCGATGGTGCTGAAAGAATTATTATATTTGAAGATGCAACTAGTAGAGGATCTTCTGCTTTATATACAATTACAGTTAAAACTGTATCAGGGTCCGGGGTTGTATTACCAATAGGATCAACTTCTTTAGTTTATTCTGATGGCACTAATGTAAATTTAGGACTTAGAAACAAAGGTTATGTTACATTAAACTCTTCAACAATTACTGCATACACTGCAGTTGATGGTGATCAAATTTTAGTAAACACTTCAGCTAACCCAATCACGGTAACTTTACCTGCATCTCCAGCGGTTGGATCAGAGGTTACTTTTATTGATGCAAGAGGAACTTTTGCAAACAATAATTTGATTGTTAACAGAAACAGTCAACCAATAAATACAGGTACATCAAACCTAACACTAACCACTAACGGTCAAGCTTTTGCATTAGTGTATGTGGATGCAACAAGAGGCTGGGCTTACAAAACTAACACGGCATAAGGAGCACGGATCATGGCTCTAATTGATTTTAAAGTATTACCTGGAATCGACAAACAGGATACCGAATCTGGTGCAGAAAACAGATGGGTTGATTGTGATAATGTTAGATTTAGATATGGCTTACCAGAAAAAGTAGGTGGCTGGTCTTCTTTAATTACAGAATCTATAGTGGGAGTTGCAAGAAAAGAATTTGCTTTTGTCGATTTAGAAGGAAATAGATACGTTGCAATAGGTACTGATAAATTTTTACTTTTATATTTTGAAGGTCAACTTCATGATATAACGCCTATTAAAGCTGCAATATCAAGTGTTGTAATGTCTTCTTTAAGTGGATCACAAGAAGTCACATTAACTTTTTCAGCTGACCATGATTTAGAATCAGGTGATATTATTTTATTAGATAGTGTAAGTGTACCTAGTGGTGTTAATTTAACTAACGCTGCTTTTGAAGATAAACTATTTCAAGTTACAAAAGTAAGCTCTGCTAAAATTGTAGTTGTAACTGGAACAGAAACTGCAGACGGAACAGGTAACGGATCTTGTAGTGTTATACCTTATGAAAAAGTTGGTCCTGCTTCACAATCTTATGGTTATGGTTTTGGTATTGGTCAATATGGCGGAACAGTAGGTGGTGCACAATTAACAACTTTAAATGGTGCTTTACTTGCAGACACTGCGGGTACTGGTGGATCAGGAACTACAATTAATGTTGTATCAAATTCAGGGTTTCCAACAGCTGGAACTATACTAGTAGGAAATGAATTAATTAGCTACACTGGTAAAGGTACAAATACTTTAACAGGTATTACTAGAGGAGTTTTTGGAACTGCAACTGCCGGTACCTCAAATGGTCAAGCTCATTCAAATGGTGATTTGGTTACAGATGCTTCAAACTTCACAGGTTTTGGAAGTGCGGTCAAAGCCTCAAACGTAACTCTAGAACCTGGTTTATGGTCTTTAAGTAATTTTGGTCAAGTGTTAGTTGCAACAATTGCAAACAGTAAAACATTTACATGGAACGCAGGAGCTGCATCTCCTTTAACAGTTAGAGCATCAACTAGTACATCTAGTTTTTCTACATCAGCTAACCCAACTGCAACAAGAGTTACTCTTGTTTCACCTACAACACGTCACTTAATTCATTTAGGTACTGAAACAACTATTGGAGATAGTGCATCACAAGATGATATGTTTATAAGATTCTCGGATCAAGAAGATATAAATGATTATACACCTACAGCAATTAATAGTGCTGGTACACAAAGACTGCAAGATGGAACACGGATCATGGGTTCTTTAAAAGCAAAAGAAACTATATTGGTTTGGACCGATAATGCATTGTATACAATGAAATTTATTGGATCACCTTTTACATTTGGATTTGAACAAGTCGGTACTAACTGTGGATTGATTGGTAAGAATGCAGCTATTGAAATTGATGGTGTTGCTTTTTGGATGAGTACAAACGGTTTCTTTATGTTTGATGGTACAGTTAAATCTTTGCCATGTAGTGTTGAAGACTATGTATATGATCAAGCAGATACAACTAAAGGTCAACAAATATGTGCAGGTATTAATAATTTATTTACAGAAGTTGTTTGGTATTACCCATCAACTAGTTCTGAATATAATGATCAGTATGTTGTATTTAATTACGGAGAACCAATGAGAGGCGGAACATGGTACATTGGAACTGAAGCAAGAACGACTTGGATTGATGCATCGGTTTATCAAAAACCTTTTGCGACTAAATACAACTCAACACTTGATGGAACTTTTCCTGTAGTTATAGGTCAAGATGGTTTAGGTCAAAGTCAATTTTTTGAACATGAAGTTGGAACAGATCAAGTTAACCAAGATGGTAGTACAACAAAAGTTACATCATTTGTAAAATCATACGACTTCGATTTACAAGCAAAACAAACAAATGCTCAAGGTAAATCAAGTGGTCCTAGTGTTGCTGGAGAAACATTTTTAGCAATGAGAAGATTTGTACCAGATTTTAAAAACTTACAAGGCAATGCTAAAGTAACACTGGGTGTTAAAAGATATCCTCAACAATCAGATACAACAACAGCGTTAAGTCCCTTTACAGTTAATTCAACTACTGATAAAAAAGATACAAGAGCCAGAGGCAGGTTTGTTAATATTAAAATAGAAAATACTGATATTAGTGAGTCTTGGAGATTTGGTACACTTAGAATAGATATACAACCAGATGGTAGACGATAATGGCTAAGATTGTAATTAGACTTCCTGAACCTAAAGAAGACTATGAAGTGTCTAACCAAAAACAAATTAACAGAGCAATTTCTTTAATTGTAGAACAATTAAATTCTACATTTTTAAACGAGCAAAAACAAGAGCAAGAAAGGTTTGGTTGGTTTAATGGCTAATATATATTTAAATGCTAAAAAAGATTTAACAACTAATACAGTTACTACTGTATATACTGTTCCATCAAATTCTAGAGCAATATTAAAATCTATGTATGTATCTGAAGATACTGGAAATGCAGATACTATTACAGTAGTATTGTTTGCCGGTGATCCAGCAAGTGCAGATTCTTTTAGCTTATATAAAACTAAAGCTATTGGAGCTAATGCAACAGAACAATTAATAACAGAACCCATTATAATGATGGAAAACGAAGTACTACAAGTAACAGCAGCTACAGCAAATAGGTTGCATGTTACGTTGTCTGTGCTAGAAATAAATAGGGATTAAATATGTCATTTATAGAAACAGAAGCATCAGTAAGATACGAAACAGTTAATGGTAAAAAGACAATGATTATTACACCTAAGTGTGAGGTTACCTTAACTAATATGAAAACAGGTCAAGAATATATGTCAGACGCAGAGTCAGATGCTGATGTAGACAACCCTGAAACAGAGACTAAAAGAGAAGATATACGTAGAGACGTTAAAATAACAGTAGAAGAATTTAACTTAGGAGCAGGTTCTGAGTTGTAAAACTTAGGATTTTTATATAAAATAGAACGATGGCAATAACAAACGCACAACAATACCAGCAACTTGTAAATAAACCAGCAGACGGTAAACGACCAGGTTATCGTGGTGATGCTGCGTATAGAAGTAAAAGTGAACAGTCAAAAAAAAGTTCAGGTGGGCAAGGTAATGTTGGAACAAAATCTGATTTTGGAGGTGGTTCTGCTTCAAAAGGTTTTGATCAAAATGCAGCACCCGGTGGTCAAGATCCGAGTGTATATGGAGCTTCTGGTCCATACGATCCACAAAAAGCTTTAGATACTGCAAAAAAAGCAGGAGCTTTTGATAAAAAATATAAACCTAAAAAAAGTAAAACGTTTACTCCATTCCCAATAGCAACAGCTGCATTTGATAAAATTAGTAATTCAAAACTTGCAAAGTTTAATAATAGATTTCAAAGAAATAATTATCTTAGAACTTTAAATGCTGATCAACAAGTAGCTTTACTAGAAGCATTAGCAGAAGAAGAAGAAATAGGAACATTAAATCCTATGGGTATTGATAGAAATATTCAAAGGGGTATGGGTACTTATAATTATTTGGATCCAGAACAAGTAAATAAAGGTTTTCTAGGAACAGGAATAGGCGCAGGAAAATTTGTAACCGATATTGAGTTTGGTGGAAAAGATGCAAAAGATACAATAAACGAAGCAATGACAAAATATAATGAAGATTTAGCATCTGGTTTATTAGATAATGATGCTTCTGTTGTTTTAGGTGATGATCAACCCGGTTTAACATATGATGAATATTTAGATAGAAATAAAACTACAACAGGTGGTGGAGGAGGAGGTCAACAACAAGACCCATGTTTAGGACCCAACCCACCGGCTTATTGTAAAGTAAATAATGATACTGAAGAAGATGCAACACCTAAAAGAAACTTAGGTGGCCTTGCTCCAAGATTCGCAGGCTCTATATTTGATTTTACAGGTCTTGCAGATGGTGGAATAGCTAGAGCAGGTGCCATGGACGGTGGACGAATGATGATGATGGCGAATGAAGAAGAAGATGATCCTGAAGGTGGGATCATGGACCTTGAATCAGGAAGACAAATGTATTTCTTAGGTAAACTAGTTAAAAAAGCAACAAGAGCAGTTAAAAAAATTGCTAAGTCGCCGTTTGGTAAAGCTGCATTAGGAGCAGCGTTATTTAAATTTGGTGGGGGTTTTGGTGGTGGAAGTGGAAAAGGCTTAAGTTCTTTATTAAGCAAAGGTGGTAGATTTTTATTAGGAACCAAAGGAGTAGATGAAGATGGTGGAACATTAGGATTTTTAGGTAAACTAGGATTAACAGAAGGTTTTGGTGGATTCAAACCAACACTAAAAGGTGGTTTGACTTTGGGTCTTGGTCTTCCTTTTGCTCTAGATGCATTAGGTATAGGTAAAGAAGACGATAAAAAATTTGACATTGATGAGTATTACAGAACTCAAGGTTTTGGAGGTCAAGCGGGTGTAGATGCGATTAGATTAGCAGGAATAGATGGATTGGCTGATAGATTTAAAGTTGCCGATGGTGGTAGAATAAATTATGCAGAAGGATCTAAAGAACCTGTTGCAAAAGAAACTATGCCTCTATTAGATATGGATGGTCAAGAAATGGATTTAAGAGAAGAAGGTGGATTTGTACCATTGGGTAGAATGGAAAGAGCAGACGATGTACCTGCAAGATTATCTAAGAACGAGTTTGTATTTACAGCAGATGCTGTAAGAAATGCAGGTGAAGGAGATATAGACAAAGGAGCAGAAGTCATGTATAACATGATGAAAAACCTCGAATCCGGAGGTGAAGTATCAGAAGAATCGCAAGGATTAGATGGCGCTAGAGAAATGTTTAAAACATCACAACGATTAGAGGAAGTATTAT
>WLWG01002397.1_pt1 | contig 14398 bp, 16 predicted proteins | sample 6712871 | NCBI WGS metagenome assembly WLWG01 (sample SAMN12718693, study PRJNA515312) | sponge metagenome | isolation source: marine sponge | host: Mycale hentscheli | place: New Zealand: South Island, Marlborough, Capsize Point | collected 2003-05-01 | reverse complement strand
ATGCAAGTTCTGGGCCGCAGGTTTCGCTGATGGAACAAGGAAGAGTAGTAACGTCTAGCTCGTCACGACTGAGGTCGATCGAGAAGGAACGTACTCCACAGACGGTTTGGAAATCGCACAAGCGGAGGGTGTAGCTTCCCCGATCGCTGTTGCCGCGAACCTCTTCAACTGCGGCAACCTTAAGTTCGGCGACGGTGCCGCCACCGTTGTCCAGCGCCAAGTAGACGGTGTCACCGACTGCGTAGCCGCTACCACCAGCAATGATGGTTGCCGATGTAATGACGCCGGTGGCACCAACTACCACATCGGCGCGGGCCTTCATACCAGCGCGGGTGGGAGCTGTGTTGATCAGGTCAACGTCGGTGAGCGTTCCAGCTGCTCCGCCGTTGTAGCCGCTGCCCGCTTCTTCTACTGTCAGAGCGCCTGATGCGACGCCTTCGGCAACGGGTTCACCTGCAAGGGTGTTGTCCCAAGTGACGTTCGAGCCGCCTTCGGTCGCCGAAACTTCGATGTAGGGCACGCCCTCCATGGAGTTTCCGCAAGCGTCTTCGTCGCCTGCGATGCCTTTGCCGGTGTCGGTGACCCAGAAGGTGTCGCCGTCTACAACGACAGTGCTGCCGTCTGCAGATTGGCCTTCGCCATCAGGGATGTTGACAGCATCGAACACGATGCAGTCGCCGATGTTGTACTCAGCTGCGCAGCTGAGGTAGATGCGGTCGCCCGCAAACGGGCAGTAGTCATCGACGCAGTTGGTTGTTCCTAAAGGCTTAAATTGGATTAAGCCTTCCTGCCCTGTAAGGACAGTTGTATCGCAAGATGCCATTGTGGCTCCGTAAGAAACGTTGTCATGGTGGGGGCGTTTCCCAGGTGGGGCTTCCTAGGGCAGGCACAGCCTGATTACCTCAGTTTAGTAGCTGCCGCTGTCCAGCTCATCGGTGTTCTTCCACTTCCTGTCTGGGGAGTCATAGACCAACACTTCACCCTCAGCTGGTGATGTAAGTTCCACATCTGTGTGGTCGTTCAAAGCATGGGGTGGAAGGTTGCCCGTTCCACCGCCTGAACCACCGCCGGATCCACCGCCCCAGCTGGTGCCGTCCAAGTTGGCTGGGATCTGTAGCCCGAAACTTACGCGGGCGAAGAAGTATGGGCGGTCATCTAATGGGCTGAAGTTTGGACCGTCGATACTTGTTACGCCTTTCAATTCGTGGAACGAACAGATAACGCACTCCATAAAATCCTGTGCGTCTGCAGGACCAACACCTTTCGGCCCGTAATACTCGACGACAAACACAGCTCGCTTGTTGCTAAGCAAGCCGCAAGCAATTGTTTGCTCGGCCATCTCGCCGAACTGAAGACGTGCCAGGCAGAACTTATGGATGGCGTCACCGCCAGGTTCGAGTGTGTTCTCAGCGCGGTACTCGACTCGCTGTAGGTTGCAGCAAGCGATGACTGGGTACTCGTAGTACTTGCGGATGGTTTGTAGGTCCATTATTTACCTCCTTTAAAGTTTTTGATTTTGGGTAGACGAGCAACTTTTTTGGTTGATTCAGCAAGACGCTCTCTCAGTCTTGTTTGCACATACTTTGAGTACCAGTCTTGGGGTGGTTGATCTGCGTAAGATAACTTTCCTGATTTATTAAGACGACCGGGTTTCAGGTCTAGTGCAATATCTCGGTATTTCATTCGGTTGAATATCGAGTAAGTAATATCACCTTTCCCTTTTGCTGGGGGGATGGCTATATCTGTGATGGTGCGTTGTTTGCGTTCTGGGAATTCGCCAAAGGAAGATGCTTTGTTCGCTCCACCGCCGACAGCGCCTCGCTTAACAACCCAGTTCGCTTCAAATTCTCCTGACCAGTAGGGGCCTTCTATTTTTAGGTCTATGACAATGTCGCGGGCTGCGTTTTCGCTTAGCTCGTTTTTGATGTTGTCAACGTAGGCACGGATGCCCGGTATTTTGACTGTCGTTACTCTTGCCATTACTGCGGCCTCGCGATAATGACGTAACAGACGGGTCTGTCACCACGATAGGTGACTGGTTCGATCACCTTCATGTACTCGTCGTCTGCGTTCTCGCGGGGCACTAAGAAGTAGTCCTGCTCTGTGATGTAGATGTAGTCGACCTGGACTGGGTCGAGGATGATCTTGACATCGTTGGCTTGGTACAGACCGCCGAACTCCGAGATGTCTAGTTTGCTGATGACTACTTTGACTTGCTGGCGCGTTTCGGTTTCGGTGGTCGCTCCAGTCTCTGGGTCGTAGACAGAGTTTTCTTTGCGCACGAAGGTGACGAAGTGTCCCCACTCGTCGATTAGCTCGTCCGCAAAATCAAATACGTCGTCGACCTTAGACATCAGTTTCTATAAAGACGGATGAGACGGTTGCCCGTGGTGGAGACGTTACCGAGCCAGCAGCCCAGTATGTCCTTCAGCCAGGGGAATTCCTGGAGGATGGCGGGCAGGCTGCAGTCGCTGCAGTCATCGTTGTACTGGTTGTCGTTGAATTGGTCGTACTCGATCTCTAGTACATCAATTTTTTGGCGCTTGATGTACGTCCCAGCAGGTGCGGAATCGCCTGCGCTGCCGCCAAAACCAGGGAAAGATTTTGGGTCCTGTATGTACTGCCACGCGAGGATTACTTCGGCTTCCTTGATTGCGTAGGGGATGGCTGTGCAGTTAGATACTTGGCCGTCGCATTCAGCCCCTTGGCGGGGCCATTTCAATCGTTGCGTTGTGGTGCAGCGCGTTCCACCGTATGACAGGGTTTCGAGCCAGCGGGTGGCGACGATTAGGGCGCTGTCTAGATCGGCTGGGGGTGTGGCAGCCCAGTCGTCACCGAAGGGTAGGTTGCTGGCAATGGCCAACGCTTCCGCAGCATCGACGTAGGAGTTACTCGTCGCTCCAGCGAGAGTTGCGTCGAGGACTGGGGCCATTACAGAAACTCAGTGTGGGTGATAACAAAACCCTCTCTTGACAATTCTAATCGCTTCTTTCTGGCTTCTTTTACTGGGATGTCGACCAGATTGAGGACCCCTGCCCGGTAGGCAAAGAGGCGAACTAAACCAACCATCGGACCGAGGCTTCGGGGATGTACCTCTTCAGATTACAGACATAAAAAAGAGCCCTGGCGGGGGCTCTTTGATTCCCATCTCCAAGTGGAGATTAGCCGCAGGTAGCGCCTGTGGGGAGGCAAGCTACATCTACGTTCACAACCAGATCCACAAGAGGAATCAGGCGTGGGTCGCAGTATGCAAGGCTCCAGTTGGAGGGGTCGCGCAGCTGCTCGTTGGTAGGACCGTCGTAGACAGATGTCCAGGAGGTGCCGAGAACGTGCATCAGGTTGCTGTAGGTCACAGCAAAGACGTCTTGCAAACTAGCGATGTTACGCTCTGTTTCAATCTTCAGTGGGAACTGAGCGCCTGTGCGCACCACGCCGTTACCGAAGAGGTAGCAGTGGTACTGAGCAGGGCCGCCATCGTTACAGATGACAGGGAGTTGCTCGTCAACCACCACGCGAAGACCTGCGAACAGGCTCACTTGAGTGGAGGACAGGCCAATGCCGCCCGAGCCCCAGATGCTGCTAGCAGCGTTGGAGGTGTCGGTGACGTTGGTGTAGGTCAGCATTCCAGCTGTTTCTAGCCAAGCAGCCACGTCAGGGTGAACAGCAATAGCATCCACGCTGTTAGCCCGCTCGCCAAGTAGATACTTAGCACCGGTCACAGAGGTTGGTGAAAGGGTGTTGCCGATGGCTACGTCACCGGTACAAACGGAAACGTCACAGGTGTGGGTTTCGTTCAGTGGTGCGCCGTCAGCAGAAACCAAGCCCCACACTTGGGAGATGAGTTTCTGGTTCATCTTGCGGGCCATGTCGCGAGCCAGTTGGCTGCGGATGTTGCCCAGTGCGTCCTCACCTGTTTGGTAGGTGTGGAGGTCGTCAGCAGCGAACATCGCACCACGGGTGGTGATGGTGCCGTACTGAGTGGAGGCTTTGGTCTTCTGGCTGGTGTAGTAGCCAGACTGGTTCAGACCCCAGGTGTCGCTGCTGTCAACTCGCTCCTCGATGTAGTTGAGGGGTGCGAAGAATGGCAGCTCCACGCGGGTGCCGACTGTGTTGTTCAGACGGCCATCAGTGGCAAGGATGCCAGATGTGTAGAACGCTGACTGCTGGAAGATTTCTTCCTGCAGGTAGCGACCAAATGGTGCGCTAGTAGCAAGACGGGTGATTGACCCGATGTCGCTGGTGAATGTGGAATCGGGGTTGAAGTTCCCGTAAAAGACGCCCATCGTTCTAGAAAAAAGAAAGGTTTAGCGGAGTCCGGCCTCAGCTTTAAGCTGTCGTGCCAGCTCGGGGTTCTCGCTCTCCAGCGCAATGATTTGCGTGAAGTTTCGAGCGGTGTAGGGGTTGTCCATTCCGGCGGTAAGTGATGGTGAACCCGGTGAGGTTCCCATTCCAGAGACGCGGCTCGCGGAGAAGAAGTGCTCGTAACCAGACCCAGGGTTCTTTAGGTTCCCGATGAACTCAGCTAATGGCACCTCGACGCCCCCATCGATTGCCTTCACCTCGTCACCGTTCAGCTTCAGTTTCTGAGACATCAGTTGGTACAACTGATCTGGTGCGAATACTCCCATCTGGGCCATAGCGTTGGTGGTCGCAGATCGGACCTGTTGCGTCTCGGCGCGGGCTGTTTGTTTCGCCATCTCGTCGCGGAGTTGGTTTAACTCAGCTTCACGCTCAGCAACGGTCTTCTGTGCTTCCTCCCAGAGCTTTTTATGCTCCCCTGATTCGGCAAGTTTGCTTTGCCGTTGTTTGTTTGACCGATCGTTCATCTCTTGGAGCTGACGTTCCATCGTCTCGAAACGTTCTTTGTCCTTGCGTCGTTCGCCGATTAGCTCGGCGTTCTTTGCTCGGAGAAGTTCCACTTGTTGCTGGAAGTCTGCGGATGGGTCAGCCGCTGGCTGTTGAGTTTCAACCACAGGTTGTTGCTCTTGGGATTCGGTCATACTTACTACGGGGTGAACACGCCACAGGCGATGCTTCTATACTACAAACACTCTTAAGTATTGTTTATGGCTCGCACGATGCGGATCGCAGGTGAACTTATCCCGCTATCTCCGCCTGTAGTTGACGTTCCAGTGAGAAAGAGGGCTAAAAAGACTGTTGAGAACGTTCCAGCATCCGATCTAGTTTCTCCTCAATCCTGACCATGTGTTGCTCGATCTTGGTCTGGATTGCGATGAACTCGGTGCGGGTGATGTAGTCGCGGGCCAGGGTTAGTTCGATACGGTCGATACGGGTATCGACCCCCATTATTCGGCGGTGTAGTGTCGTCATGATGGTGTAGCCTCCACCAACAAGGGCCAACCCAGTTGCGACTGCTGCTTCTACCACTGGATCGGATCCTTACCTGTCTTAAGAATAGCTAAAGCACGGCGGTAAAAGTCGCAGTCTGTCTTACCAGCTGCTTCTAGTGCGGCTTTGACCTTGGCCCAGTTCTCCAGGGTGTGTTTGTCCATGAAAAAAGGGGCCGTAAGGCCCCATTTTATTTGGCTGGCTAGGGGTTAGCTAACGCGGTAGTGGATCTGACCGTTGTCGTGCTTGTAGATAGCGCCGACGGACACGCCACCTGAGGCAGCAGCAGTGTCATTGGCATACGGTCCAGGGATGTTGGAACCGTCGAGCAGGGCACGAAGAGCAAGCGCAGCGTCTGCGTCTGATTCGTTCTGGTCTACGTCAGCTTGGACAGCTGCCACTGCCGTTGCTGTTGTGGGATCCGCTTCCAACGTGTCGAGACGACCGGAGAGAGCGGCATCAGCAGCATCGCCATCTGTCTCGTTCTGATCGACGTCAGCTTGGACAGCAGCAACAGCTGTAGCTGTGGTGGGGTCTGCTTCCAGAGTGTCGAGACGACCAGATAGTGCAGCGTCAGCAGCATCGGAATCCGTTTCGTTCTGGTCTACATCAGATTGGACTGCGGCGAGGGCTGTAGCTGTGGTCGGATCAGCCTCCAACACGTCAAGCCGTCCGCTAAGAGCGGTGTCAGCATTGGATCGGGTAGTGGCTTCTCCGGCGAGGGCAGCGTCTGCGTCGGACTCGTTTTGGTCAACGTCGCTTTGCACAGCAGCAACAGCTGTTGCTGTGGTGGGATCTGCTTCCAGTACGTCGAGGCGTCCGCTGAGAGCAGAGTCGGCTGCGTCGCTTGCAGTTTCGTTTGCATCAACATCGGCTTGGACCGCTGCAACCGCAGTTGCCGTCGTGGGGTCGGCTTCGAGGGTATCGAGGCGGCCACTAAGAGCAGCGTCAGCAGCATCACCGTCACTCTCGTTGCCATCCACGTCTGTTTGGACTGCCGCAATCGACGCGACCAGCGTTGTGTAAACGTTGCCGTCGTCGTTGATGGCGTCGGCAATTTCGCCCAACGTGTCCAAGACGCTAGGAGCGGTGCCAATGACATTAGAAATTGCCGTGTCTGTGTACGTTGTAGCAGAGGAGAGCGTTGCGGCATCGCCAGCAGCTACTGCCGTTGCAGTCGTAGGGTCCACCTCTAGAACATCAAGCCTCCCGCTGAGAGCTGTGTCTGCTGCGTTACTGGCTTCTAGTCCGGTTTCCAGTGCCTGTAGTGCTTCCTTTGCAGTGGCACCGTCAGCAAGAGTCGCTCCAGTGAAGGTGCCGAGGTCGGTTTCGCCGACGCCGACACCCATCACAGCAGCAGCGCTGGTGCGGGTAGATGTGTCCTCAATGACGGCTGTGACAGGAGCGTTGAAGACAAAGTCTTGGTCGCCGTAATAGCCGAGGGTGAGCAGCTCTACGTTGAAACGGAAGTGGTCACCCAATGCAGCAACGGGCTCCAGCTCATAAATTGCCGCAGAACCGTTGGGTTGCTTCAAGCCCATGCGGTCGCCCGCTTTGAAGTCGTCGTAGTTCAGCGCTTTGCCGTCAACGTCAACGTTCGGCAGCACAAGCATTTCGACAGCTGAAGGCGCATAGGCATTGATGCCAACTTGCCCGGGGTCTGGGGTGGCCGTACCAACCAGTGTGATGAAGTTGTAGTCTTCTTTGATTAGACCGTTCGTGGCTTCCAGCAGGGCGAGACGGTTCTCAATGCTGACGAACTCAACCTCTTCGGGGCTTTCGAGGGCCCCAAACAAATCGCCTGAAAGGCTGAAGTCTGCTTGAGGGAGACTCCAGGTTTGGTGGGCAACCTTGGTGCGCTCAGTAACAGTGGGGTCGGGATTGCGGCTGAAGACGTAGGGCTGGTGACCAGCAAAGTCGAAAGAAATCTGTTCCGCACCAACCTGGATGCTGCTTAGGTCGGATGGGTCGACAAGGAAACCTTCGAAGGCTTCTGTCATCCCAGCGGCTTTTAGCTGGTTGTAGAGAGCATCTACGTCAGCAACGGTTTCGAGTGGACCGTTGACGCCCGCCTCAACGAAGGTGAGGTCGGTTTCGTTGGTCAGGTCAATGTGGATGTACTTTTTACCGGCATAGAGGCCAGAATCGTAAGTATCGACGAAAACGACGGAGATTTCATCGCCCGAGATTCGTAATCCAGGCTTGATGATGTGGAATCCCGTTGAAAAAGTAACGGACATTAAAAAAGGGGCCGTGAGACCCCTCCAGTCTATTTAGCCCGCAAGATCAGAGACCTTGGACAACCGCAAGGGTTGCGGCGAACTGTGCGGTGGAAAGCACGTAGTTGTTGTCGCCCATGTAGGCCACAGCCATGGTGTCGTCAAGCGCGTCGGTGCAGAGGTTGCAGTCGCGGTTGAAACGGTACTTGGCCTGTGGGTGCCACTCGTAGAAGGTGAAGTCAGGCTTGTTGCTTGACTTCAGGCTCAGGTGGATCTGGTGGACGGTGGTGTCCACAGGGTTGCCAGTAGCATCGCAGACGGTGTAGGTGTCACCCTCGCGGATCTCGATCTGCTCGATCAACGTTTCGTTGACCGTCAGCGCAGACTTGCAGGTCTCCGAACCAGGCAGCAATGCGCCAGGGTTGCCGGGGTCCTCTTCGCCGCCGATGATCATCCACATCTCGGTGCCAGGAGCGGTGGCGTATGCCTGAGACTCAGCGTCTCCGGCCAGCATCGTGAACTCAAGGGCGTTCAGGTTGACGTAAGGCGCACCAGTGAAGGCGGTCTCGTTGTAGAAGAAGTTCTCGGGGCTGGTTTGCAGGCCGAGGCGAACGCGCTCCACGTTCTGCATATAGCGCTGGTTGCGCTGCATGCCGAGCTGAACCTCGGCGTAGGCGATAACGGAATCTTCGATCTTGAGGGGATCGGAAAGTTCGTTGACGCTGTAAGAAACAAAAGCCATTTGTCACACCCTCCGTGGTGTAAAGCAACAGTAGTTCAAATGTCCGTGAGGACTGGCCTATTCTACGGTCGACATTAATGAGAGGATTGTTGCCAAGCTGATTTGGAACAGCGATTCGGTGCGCTCGCCGAGCTTTGGGCATTGCTCGGCGCTGTCGCACTTATAGAAAGCAACTCCTAACAGAAGTGCTTGCACAGTAAATACACCTACTAGCGTCTTAAGTAGAAACTGTTTCAGCACTTGGAGTATCAGCAGCTGCTTCTGCTACTGGCGCTACTGTCGGTTGGCGTTGTGCTTTTTGTTTTTGCTGTGCTGCAAGAGCCTTAGCTACTTTGGCTTCTTGCTGCGCAACAAACGTGGCGCGACGACGTGCCAGCAAAGCTTTCTTACGGGCTTTTGCCTTATTGCAAGCTCCACAGGCCATTGGAATTACTCCGGGTTGGTATAACCCAGATTAACGACACTTTGATTGGGCGAGTAAGTCGTACCAGGGTGGGAGCTTGAAACACTGCATCTCTAGCTCGAAGGGGACCAATGTTTCCGGTGGGATGGCCGTAGGGTCCATTAAGTAGCCGTCGACCCGGTAGCGGTCACGGTCTTGGGTGACGATACGACCGGGTGCAACAGTCATTTTTTCTTGCCTTTGGTGCCTTTCTTGACGCAGTTGTTGACGGTCTTACCGCCTTTCTTTTTGGTGCCACGCTTTTCGTAGCCGCTCCAGCATGCTTTTTTGGCTGCCATCAGATTGCGAAGGCAGCGGATTCCACTGGAGTCACAGGGCGGTGGCCTGTGTCAGTCTTGCAAACCTTGTTGCCTTTCTTGCCTTTACCCTTAGAGGAAGACTTCTTAGTGCCGTAACCCATGGAAGACCTACATAGCATTTTTGACAGTCTAATTGGCTTCCTTGTGGGTATGACCTTGATGGAAGTCGTCGTTAAGCCTTCTTTGATCCGCTTCGGGAAGAAGTTTTTGAAGCAGGTGGACGACCACGTCGAGGTTTTACCGGACTGGCTTCACTCGGACGACTGGGAGTAATACGCTCGCTTGCTTTGGGGGTGTGCGCACCACCGATGCGTTGGCTGAGTAGCGTCATCGCTACGTCGACCACGCTGTTCTGTTTCAGCTTGCTCCGTCCGATGACTTCGGAAGCGATGGCAAACGCAAAACTGCCGATGGCAGCCCATTGCGTTCCAGTTAATTCAATTCCGCAGATGCTCATTGATCTGTAGCGTCAGTATCTAAAGGATAAACACCCCATTTCCCAATAGGACACTCTTCACTCGCAATCCAGCTTTTAGCAGCAAGCGGGCAGTAGCAGATGGTGCAGATGCCAAGCTCCGCCTTCTCACACTTCAGGCAGAGGTCAAGACGCTGCTTCTGTACGCTTTTCGGTACGCGATCCTTGAAGTTAAGGAGCTTGAGTGGTCCTAGGGGGTTAATGCTCATTCAGGTATATCAAATGTAGTAGGGTTTTCGGAAAATTCATTGCTGTTTTCCATCTCCTCTAATTTGGCAAGCAAGCTTGACTTAAGGCTTTCAAAGTCTGTCGCCCCAAGAATTGCCTGGCGCATGCCACTCATCATTGAACGGCTACTAGAGTTAGTTGCAACTACTTTCCCATCTGTAGCGTTACCGCCTTCTGTATAGCAGTTAATCTTGAGAACGTTTCGTACATAAGCATTATTACCAATCACATAGAACGAACCATAACCAGTTGCGCTAACAACAAAGTCATAGTTGTGTTTGTTCAGCTGAGACTCGCCTGGGTTTTCAACTTTTCCTTTTCTGTGTGAGTTAACAAATACTCCGCTTGTTTCCGACCAAGTCTTATCAGTTCTGTAATCACGGACAGTATTTTGCCAAATCCACTTGCGATTAGCGATGCGAGTGTCTGTGTTTGTAGGTCCGTTGTATTCAACAAAATCGTTGTAAGCAGCGAAGATGTTACTGCCATCTATGGTTTCACCATTGTTCTTAATTACGAATCCTTTTCTGAAACGAGCGTTAACGTCGCCCGTATTTGTAAAGTCCATCTTTTTATCGCACTCAATAATTGAACCGGAATAGGTGCTTATATCGTTAGTTTTTAAAACACCAACAATTTCTACGTCACGATTGAATCGGAAAAATGCAGTGCTTCCGTCTTTTTCTGAACGATATGTTAAGTACCCTTTATTTGTTGAAGAAGCATTATCAAATGCAACGGTAGCTACTGAGCTTGAAGTACCAGTGCGGTCACCTTTAAGAGTAAGACTGCTTTCCTTACCGACGCTTCCTCCACTGGCAGGACCGTCAGCCGACATATCGATAGACAAAGCTCCGGTCATTGTGTCGCCTGCTTTTAAGACGAACTCATCAGCTTTACCGCCAGATGGAGCGTTGAAGATCTTGATGCGGATGATGTCGCCGTTATCCGCAGTGCTGGTGACTTCTAAGGACTGAACAAAGACAACCTCAATAACCCACACGCCGTTATTTTCATCGTGAGCTTCGACGATTTCATACAGTCCGTATTCGGCTTTACCCTGAACGAACAATTCAATAAGCTCGCCTGCTTCGACACCTTCAAAGCCGTGGGGCGTTCCATCGTTATCTAGTTCATTCAGCCAAATTGACTTGGCATCTTTAAACAGGCTGGTAGGGTTGCCAACATTGGCGTAGTCGTTGTCGTACAGCGACATCTGCCCCTGGCTGCTGACTACGCCAGAGGTGTTCATTGTCCAGAGGCCGCGCTCCACAGAGGGTGCAATGGCGTCGATCTCTTCCTCTAGCTCAATAATCCCATTTTCAATTGATTCCAGGCGGTCGCAAACAGTTTGACCAGTCTGTAAGCAGTCACCTATTTGGTCTTCTGCGCAGATGCGTTTCCATGCGCCAGCAGTCGCGTCCCAGTAGAAGCCCTTGTATTCTTGACCGTCAGGGATCTGGTCGCCGTTAGCGGGGAAGTCGGTCCCAACGGGGAAATCGATAGCCACTGTCAGCGCTCCAGTCGTACGGTCATTTTAGACAGCATCTGGGTTGCGGTCATAGCATCTGAGAATGCCCCCGCTTGAAGCTGAACCACCAACCTTAGTCCTGTCGTGGGTGTAAAAACAATTGCTATTATAATGAATAGGACCTTTACTTGAAGGTATTGAGACGGCAGGAGAGTCATCGTGTTTATACCACAAAGTATTGTTTTCGGCCCAGGCAGCATCTATTGCATTTTTGACATTAGTGCCATTTCTATCTGTTTGTGCTAAGTAACTAGTACTTTCGTAGTAAGTCCAAGCTACGCCAGGATGGTAACACATATTTGATAAATCGGTGTCGAGTCTCTCTCCTCTCCAATCCCACTCAGCAATTGGTTCAAGTGGCGTTATTGGCTCAAAATGCATTTCACCTTTTGACATAGCAGTTCGGAAGTTCTGCCACCCCATTGCTTTCCCTATCGCCATTCGGTGTTTCGAGCTGTCGAGATCAGGGTATTCATAACCCAATCGGAAATCTGCCAGCTTAGCTTCAGGGGCACTGCCGCCATATTCTCCGGCTCTAGCTATGTTAAAAATAACGCCGTAGACGTACCAGTCTGGACCCCATGAGGTTATATAGACAAAATTGCTATCTATCTTTTTGATTCCTGTTGTGGTGTCTTCGCTGTTAAGATTTGAACCCCATGTTTTCTGTTCGTCTGTTCTCCAATTTCTCAGAACCAGCGCAAGGTGCCTGACCTTCCAAGCGCCGGGTTCGCCGTTGACATCCCGCCAATAGAAACTTATTGATCTGACCAAAGGGACAGGCAACCAGTGACCTATGCCACCAGATATTTCGACGTTGAAGTTTTTTGAAAAAGCATTAAGTACAGGCTGACGTATGCCAAACCCGTTGGCTAAATTGCCTTCTTCTGGCCAGAAGGGAATTGTTCTGTCAACGATATAGTCACTCCCATCGTCGGTATTCCTGAAGGAAGGTTTATACCCTGTGTCTGGGGTGAAAGTAGCAGGGTAATTGGGTGGCTGCCCATTATTCCTAAACCACATAACCAAAGGAATGTCGTAGTGCTTGGTATCTGCATCACTCGTTCTTGTATAGCTGGTGCAGGGTTCTGTTCTGAAAGAGGCTTCAGTCATATCAAGCCACCTTGATGATAAAGGTGTTTTGGGCCGTATTAAACCAGCAGTCTCCTACTTGAGGATTGGGCGGGTCGCTAGGTATAACTTTGATAGTACCAGCTTCTTTCCATTCAATACCAGTGTCAGTTTTAGTAGGAACTTGACCAGTTTGACCAACGGAATCGTCAAGCTTTATCTCAGTGATGCCGAGTGCATCCCACTTGAGTGTGGAAGTGGACTCGGAAGCGGTGCCGCCTGTGGCGTTACTTAACCAACCGCCTGTGTTAGTCAGCACTATCCGAGGCATAATCCCATTGTTGCCGTCAACCAGGGTGTTACCACTCCATTTGCAAATTGAGGTTGATGCGGCAAGGTTGCCGTTAGCGGCAAACGATCCAGAGCAGTGCAGTCGGTAATTACCGGTAAGCGTTTTAAGAGTGGTACTTACGGTGCTGTTATTAGACCTCTGGCTAACGAACTGAATTTCTGCGCTGTTTTGTGCTGTGTCTGGGGTGAATTCATCACCCATTATCAGGTTGCCTGACATCTTGCCGCCAGCTAGCGGCAGGAATTCAGAACCGTTTCCACCGCTTGGTGCATCGAAGATGTTGAGACGTGCCAGTTTTGTGGCTTCTGGTGCGCCCTCACCTTGCTCAAAGGTGAAATCGATCTGAACGTAAGCACTGTTGCTGGCGTCAACAGCCGTGATTGTGCCAATCAGGTAGTCATTGTCGTCGGCGTCAAATAGACCGATCAGCTGGTCTACTGCAACATTGGCGAAGGCAACATCATCGCCGACTGAATTCTTCTTGGATAGGAAGACGCGGTTTGCGCTTGGGTAATCAGTGATGATGGTCGCGCCATCTTCCTGCAGGTAGAAGTTGCCGTCTCCTGGGGCAGTGTTGGGAACGATGGCGTTGGCGTTGTATGCCCACGTTCCACGCTCAACGGTGGGGGCGATGGCGTTGATCTCTTCTTCTAGTTCAATAATGCCTTGACGTAGAACCTCATCACGTTGGTCTACATACTGTTTGTTGACAGCAAGGTCACCAGGAGAATCTTCAAAGCTAGGTGTTGGAATATGCCGAATAGGAACACCTGAGGTTAAACCAGTGTTGGCGTAATTAGGAGTGAATCCAGACGTTGGTAATTCAATTTGAGCACCGACACCACCACTAATTTTGACAATGTCACCATTGCGGTTACCTACAATAAAATTATTCTTGTAAGAATTGCCACTATCAATCTCAACTTTAATACCATACCTTTTGGTGGTATCAAATGTACCATTATCTGACCTAACAGGAGTTACACTTTTAAGTATTGAGAACCTATTATCTACATCACTAAGTTCAGCTTGAGTACCAGTTCTGGTAAAAACAATGTTTCCATTTTCCATGAAAATACTGGCATCGTCCATGACCAGAGGACCAGTCATGGTGTCGCCTGCTTTTAGGACGTAGTCGCCTGCTGCTAGTCCGTTGCAAGCGGTAACTTCGGACCAGCTACTGCCGTTCCAGACGTACATTTTGTTGTCGTCGGAATCAATCCAGACGTTGCCCGCAGTTAGTTCGGGTTCGTTGCTTGGGTCGGGGGCGGTTTCTTGGTAGTAGATTTCGCTTTCACCGACGTTGACGATTGCCTTGAAACGGATGAGGACAGGCTCGTCAAACAGTGGGGCGTGGGCTGGCTGCTCTGACTCGAAGCTGATTTCAGTGCTAAATGACTCGCTGTTTTCGGTGATTTCGCCGACCGTCAGATAGTCGGAGCGAAAGGGAAAAATATCGTCGGGGTCAGACTCATCCTTTTGGATCAGCGTTAGCTGGTCACCAGCCTGCAAGGCTCGCAGGATGAAGCTCCAGTCAAAATTTGCGGTGTCAAAATCGGGGATGACGATGCGGCTGAAGGCATCGTGGTCATCAGCGTTGACGTAGCAGAGTGCATCCGTTCCAAGGCGGTCGCGGTCTGCTTGCTCGTATTCAAAGGTTTCATCGAAA
>WLWG01002394.1_pt1 | contig 14421 bp, 8 predicted proteins | sample 6712871 | NCBI WGS metagenome assembly WLWG01 (sample SAMN12718693, study PRJNA515312) | sponge metagenome | isolation source: marine sponge | host: Mycale hentscheli | place: New Zealand: South Island, Marlborough, Capsize Point | collected 2003-05-01 | reverse complement strand
AAAAAAGTAGCCCCTGTAAACATTGGCGTTACTGCCGGGGTAGAAACTGATAGATTGCCTGCTCCCTGGGTGGAAATATCTAATCAAATGGATCACATTATTGTAACATCTCAACACATTAAAAAATTGTTTGAAAGCTCTCCGTATTCGGTAAAAAACCAGTTTAGTGGTGAAGAGGTACAAATGAAAGGCACTAATTGCCCGGTTAGTGTTGTTACTTATCCTGTAAAAGAAATCACAGCAGCAGATTTATCTGCTAATATATCATTAGAATATGACTACAACTTTTTAACGATTGCTCAACTGGCTCCCCGAAAAAACCTCTTTGCCACTATTGAATGGTTCATAGAAGAATTTGAAGATGAAGAAGTTGGATTAATCGTGAAATCCCATGTTGAAAAAAGCAACACTTTTGATAAAATGAGAACTAAAGAAATTCTAAAAGGCGTTATTGAGTCATGTAATAAGCCAGACAGGAAATGCAAAATATACCACATTCATGGAACAATGAGCGACGAGGAAGTTCATGGATTATACACTCACCCTAATATCAAGGCTATTCTTAGTACAACCCATGGAGAGGGTTTTGGCTTACCTTTATATGAAGCAGCGTACATGGGAATGCCTGTTGTGTGCCCAGCTTGGTCAGGGCAGACGGATTTTTTATATGCCCCAAAGGATAATGGATCAAAAAAGCTCGTCCCTTGTTTTGAAAAAGTTAAATATGAAGTACGAGATGTTGCTGAAGATGCGTATATGCCAGATGCAATTGAAGAAGGTATGAAATGGTGTTACCCAGACCGGAAAAGTTTCAAAAAAGCAATGAGGTCCGTCTATCAGGCTTATCAATCTAAGAAAGTAAGTGCTTTAGCACTTCAGGAATATTTGCACACTACTTTCTCTATAAAGAATCAACAATCCGAAATTGAAAAAGTAGTGCGAGAATGTTTTTCTAACGACTGGAAAGAGGAAATGGACGAGGTAGAAATTTTATGAAAAAAAACATCTACTTTGTAGCCGACTTATTTGAATCTGATTTAGCCGGCGGTGCAGAAATTGTCAATGAACACCTAATACATTTGTTGGCGAACAAAGGATATATTGTAGAAAAAACTTATAGCCGAGTTCTTACCTGCACCATGGTGAAAGCAATGAGAGAAGTTCCAATTATTATTGGTAGCTTTGTGTCTATGCGAGAAGATGTAAAAAGAGAATTGGCTACAGGGGACTATAACTATATCATTTATGAGCACGACCATAAATACTTACCCAGTAGGAATCCTGGAGAATACAAGGATTATATTGTACCCTCTAACATCATTGTAAACAGGGGGCTCTATGAGAATGCAGATCTAGTGTTGTGTCAAAGTACACATCATCAAGAAATTATAAATAAAAATAACCTTTCGATTGAGGTTTGGGATGATACTAGTTTTAAAAACCAAGTTGGGTTCGTGTATAAAAAAAAATAATATGGCAACACAAGATAAAAAAATTAATTATTACTCAAGAAATTTCGCTGACGTAAGAAACGAACTAGTCAATTTCATTAAACTATATTATCCAGATATTTTTTCAGATTTTAATGACGCATCTGTTGGTATGATGTTATTAGAGTTAAATGCGGCAGTAGCTGATATGTTATCGTATAACACCGATAGGATGTTTAACGAAACACAGTTAGATTACGCACAAGAAAGAAAAAATGTACTAGCGATAGCTAGAACCCTTGGATTAAAAATACCGGGACTAAGACCAAGTGTAACACTAGTAGATTACAGTGTTACGATACCTGTTTTAGGTGATACGTGGGACATTAGATACGCACCAACAATAAGATATTCATCACAAGTAGCCGGTGGTGGTCAAGTATTTGAAAACGTTGATGACATCGACTTTTCATCACCATATACAACTGGGGGGGTACCTAACAGACTAATAATACCAAATATAGATAATAATGGGGTACTACAAAACTATACAATAGTTAAAAGAGAATTAGTGGTTAACGGTGTTACCAAACTATTTAAAAAGGTTATAACATCTAACGATTCGGTACCATTTTTAGAGATATCATTACCAGACACAAATGTCTTGTCTATAGATAGTGTTATAAACCTAGAGGGGACAAACTACTCAAATAACCCAACGTTAGACCAATTTATAAACCCAGAATTAAGGTGGTATGAAATGGAATCTTTAGCTGAAGATAAAATTTTTATAGAAGACCCAACAAGGAGTTCGGATAATCTAGCTGTTAGACCGGGTAAATACGTCTCAACAACAAAAAGATTTGTCAAAGATTTTACTGATAATAATTTTTGTAGATTAACCTTTGGTAGTGGTACTAGAGAAGGTGAAGAAGAGTTAAGTAATATAACATCAGCTGGAATAAAAATAGGTGACTTTATAAATACAACCGCTTTAGGTGAGGTTTTAAAACCAAATACAACACTATTCGTTAGATATAGGGTTGGTGGCGGACCTAGTAGTAATATTGGCCCAAACTCAATAAATTCATTAGGTAGTACAACAATCGTTGTAAATGGGCCAAACGAAACCTTAAACCAAAATGTACAAAGGTCTTTAGCCGTAAACAACCCAATACCAGCAATAGGTGGTGCGGGGGTACCGTCAGTTGACCAAATAAGACAAATAACTAAATACAATTTTGCGTCACAAAATAGAGCTGTAACAATAAAAGATTATGAGGCCTTAATAGCTAAAATACCAGGTAAATTTGGTTCACCATATAGACAACTAGTCACAGAAGACCAAAATAAAATACAAATATATATTTTAGGTTTAAACTCAGAAGGAAAACTAACAAACCAATCTACAAATACCTTAAAAGAAAATATAGCTACGTGGTTAGCCGACTATAGGATGATTAATGATTATGTGTTAACACAAGATGGAAAGATAGTTAATTTAGCTTTTGATATAGACTTGTTTATAGATAAAGTAGTTAACCAATCAGAAGTTATTAATAACGTTATACAAAGTGTAAAAAATTATTTTGACATTAAAAAGTGGCAAATGGGTGACAATGTATATATGGCACAATTAATAGAAAATATAAACAATGTTGGTGGGGTGTTAAATGTTATAGATGTTAGAGTGTTTAACATAATTGGGGGTGACTACTCACTAAATCAAACAACACAATCTTTTATACCAAACAATAACGGTATAGCGTTACCATTTAACAACTCAAAAAGAATTGATTTGGGTGAGGATTACGCTTTATTTGGTGACCAAGACGCAATGTTCGAAATAAAGTTTCCCGCAAAAGACATAAAAGTAAGAGTTAAAAGAGCTTCAACAGTAACAGAATCTTAAAATGGAAAGAATTAAACAACTTATAGGTAGTGCTAGATATAAACTAGCTACCGATTTGGATTTTAATTATAAGATTAATTTAGCGGGTAATCTTAGCCCACTAAAAAGCAATTTAAATACAATAATATCTAATGTTAGTCAAAACCAAGTCTTTTTAGACGAAAGATTAAAATCAACAAAATATAGATTTTTAGGTAGATTAAATATAATTACAGACAATTCAATATCAGTAAATACCCCAAGTGGTGTAAGACCAAATAATGAGGATTGGGACCCACTATTTGATGGTGGTGCTGTATTAAGTGGGCCACCCACAACACCAAATAACTGGGTACTACAGATATTATACCCAAACAAAATAGATAAGTATAAAAAAATAGAAAGCAATGAAGCTTATCTTGGAATCACCATTAGTGGTATAGATTCAACAAACATTTCTGGAACTAAATCACAATTAATGGTTGAAACTTTACAAAAAAATGGATTAAGTGAGGGTGATTTTTGTTATATCTACAGCAGAAACCAAAACAGTACTTATACCGGATTTCACCAAGTAGAATTTTTGGGGAATGATGGTACTTTTTTAAATAATAAAGTAAGGCTAAAATCAAAATATAAAACAAACGAAAATAATTTATTAATAAAAAGGGTGGTTAATGTGTCCGATGACGACATAAACTTTAATAACACAAAAGAATTTATAAAAATAACAACATCTGACATTACAGGGGGCACAACTAACGCTAACTATGTAACAATTAACACAGGAAATCTATCAACTAGTTTTTCAGCAAATACACACAACACAAGAGAGGCCGACTACATAGACATACGTGTTAATAATGTTAGTAACACAAACTTAAATGGTTTACATAGGGTAGAACACATTATAGATAGGTATAATTTTGTTATAGACCTAAAAATAGATAATATACCGGGTATCATATTAGATAATTTGACACTACCTTTTAGAATAATGAATGGAATACCTTCGGATTATTACGTTAGGAAATTAAAACTATTATCTAGTAATGACTATGAAGTAAATAAAGCTAGTTCTTTCGGTTCAAACATATACCCAAAAACAAAAAACACTGAGTTTGGTGTTGCTAACGACACATGGTTATTTACGTTTTTAGAAGACATAAACATTAAAGACACATATAGTCATAGAGGTGGTGAATTAACAGAACTATATATCGCCACAATAAAAAGAGCTGGTGAAAACACATTTAATTGGTCTGATGTTACGTCACATTGGGACTTCCAAAGAACTTACGCCGACACTAGTAACTCAATAGAGGACATATCAATAAATAAGGTGGGTTCTGTTGGTTCTATAGAAAAAAAATTACCTAATATAAGTGAGTATTATGGTGACTTTGTTGAGTACAATAGGAGAGAATTAATGGAAAAGGTATTATCTAAAACAATACATAGGTTCACACTACAAAATAGTCCAACCATAGAAAATGGGTATTACATAGACCCATTCCAACAAATATATATTAGAAAATTTTCTAATATAATAGAAGTGGCTGATTCAGACGAGTCGGTTGTTGGCATACCTGGTGACGCCGAAAAAAGACCCAATGGGGACGAAATATGGAGGGATGTCTTAGAACCTGGTTATATTGAAGACGGTAATAATGGTGTTGATTACCCATTTTTAAATGGTGCTAATTATATTTACACTAATAAACACATTTTTATTAGGAGACAAGACCCAGATACAGAAATAATAACATTGTTTGATAAGGAACAAACAGTAACACCAATAATTGTTTGTTAATGAGTTTATATAGGTTTAAAATAAGAAACGACTTTAATTCAATTACGGGTGGAACTATACAACCGATGTATAATAGTGGTGCAACAGGTAGTCAAAAATTTAATAGTTACCTACAGGTTAAGTACCCAATGAACACCCCCTTTAGTTATAATAAACCACCATTTACCCAGACATTACCTGAATTTGGAGAGGTTTTTGGTTCTTTCCAAAAAATAAAAAATCAATTAAAAAATAATATAATAGATTCTTTTATACCAAGAGAACCAGGTTTTGCGATAACAGGGATTACAAATAATTTTATATCTTCCGGTAATGCCATAAACCCTAATACCAACTATAAAAACATAACCATACCGATAAACACACATTTTAACGTTGTTGACTATTCAGAAGATATATCTGGATTTGTAGATAGAGAAACAAAAAAAAGTATTAATAAAATATTTGATGGTGAAAAAATAAAATATAGAAGTGAAAAATATAACGGCATTAAAGTTAAGTTTAGGTTTTATGATAAAGATACTAACACATATGATAGTACCAGTTTAACAAACGGATATATATCGGCTGGGTTTGAAGAAGATGAAATAAACATTAAAAATAACTTTAAAAAAAGTTTTTTTAGGTTATATTTTTTTGACAGTAACGACTCAAGGTCACAAAATTTATTATTAACTGAAGATATAGATACTTTCGATAGTCTTAAACCAGAGTTTATACTAGATAGGATTTTTTGGTTTAAAAATGATGAATTATTTTTAGAAACCACTGATAATAGAAGTGTTTATATGGAAGCTAGATTTTTTAACGCTAAAACAGGTAGAGTAAACAGGTTTATTAACCCACCAACAACTATAACTATACCACCTAAGATTAATATCTTATCCATTAACCCAAGCTGGCGTTCAAGTGAGATAACCATATTAAACCCTTTTGCTCCACCCAATAACGGTAACTATAGGTTTAGGGTGGAAGCAGGGATTGGTGCTAACACTTTTAACACAATAACACTTACTGAATATATATTAAAAAGTTAATGAGTTTTTATTCTAGAAAAATACCATATTATAAATCATTTAGAACCATAGACACTGATGGTGATGGTATAATAGACGCGATATCATATAAACCTTATGGTGATTTTTATTATATACAGTTTGGTATGGAACAAACTGTTAAAAATATTGGTCACTATAATTTGGGTGTCGATAAAGATTTTGAAGTCATTAGTTTAGGTGGTATATGGGATGAATCTAACGATGGTTCTAATGATAATAACCCTGATGTGATACCGAATTTAGGAGACATTACGGGGGGTACCACAGGTACAGACCTACAAGGAAACCCTAATTTGTTTTGTAATGACTCTGGAGCAACAAATTACAATCCATCATTACTCTCAAATCCAAACTTTCAGGAGTGTGAAGACTTTTCGTGTTGTACTTACTTAAACACCACCGATTATAGCTCAGGAACACCCAATACTGGAACAGACTTTACTAATGTTGATTGTTTAGTTTTATATACAGATTGGGGTCCATGGAATGAAAACCTATTAGTTAATGACACTAATCAGATATATGTGACTAAAACAGATTGTGTATTGACATTCAGAATGATAAATCAAAACGGTGATTTAGAATTTGGCCCTACTTTCGGTAGTGCTGGTAATGATTTAATACCAGGTGGATGGTATGGGGCCTCAATAAAAATAGAAATCGATAATGGCCTAGGATGGGAAACTATAACTGAAACTAGCGCACAATTATTAGACATGGAGACAACAAGTTCTGGGTATAGTGACATATCCTATGACCCAATAAAAGAATCGTTTACATTAAGTAATAAAGTAAAAATATGGCCAATTAAAAGTGGTGGTGGGTTTGACATTGACTATTACTCAACAAGACCATATAGAGACCTAACAATAAAGGTTTCAGCTAATTCCACTATTAAAGTAACCTATCTTAATGGACCATTAACCATCCCAAAATTAGGTGGAGGGTCATTCACTACAACTAATAGTGAAAAATTAAAGAAAAAACTTAGATTACAATTAATAAAAGGTACGAAATTTACGCCAACCCCATTTAGACCAAGTAACGATGAACCAGAAAACGACTGGGAATACTATGATTATGTAACCAGTATCCCTAATATAAACAGTTTTTTACCCACAATCCCTACAAGGTATGGTGATGGTGAAACATTTCATTTTATAAGTAACGGAACAGTATTTAGTGACCCACCATCATTAAGTGATATGAAAAATTATTGGAACTATTATTTAGGTGGTTATGGAACATTTTCTAGTTCTTTAGTACCATGGTCACCATCAAACACAATGATTCCAGCCGGTGATTTTTATGTAAACCCAAACATTGATGTTATTAATGACTTTGGTGACAATGTCTTATCAACTATAATTTCTGAAGCAACAGACCCATCCCTCAATCCAATTGCCAACCCATTTGTACCACTTGTAGAATTTGACTACAATTGTGACGCAATAAATAACTTTGTATCATATTTTGATAAAAATGGTGATGGGTTTATAGAGTATGATGAAAATTATCCATTAGTAGATACACTAAACCCAGGTTCTGTAGATTCTGGGTTATTCAGTAAAACTAGATACGATTCACCATACGTATACATAGCACCAGGAGCTAATGGTAATGGTGAACCGTTATTAGAAAATGATTTAACTTCTAATTTTTCATCACAAGCAACAATACCAGTAGGAACGCTTTCTAGTGCTGGGTGGAGACAATACGGTTACCTCGATGGTTCACCATCTGGGTTATATGTTTTTAAAAACGCATCACCAACATGTCAAATGGGTGGTTGTGATAAGATATTAAATTCCAACCCAAATTTAGTAGACGAGTCTAACAGTAATATATTTTTACCACAATCAGATTATAACGTGGCGTTTGATATGTCAAGTTGTGCTAACGTATATGATGGTACCTCATACTCAACTGTACCACTTAAGTGGAATGTTGGGAATACGGATGCTAAGGGCGGGTGCTGTGCTAAAAGATACGATTCAAGTCTAATCATGAGTCAAAATGGGCCATGGTTAAGTAGTAAATGTTCTAGATGTCATAAACAAATGACAACAAGGTCGGCCCAACCCATTTTCGATAACAACACTAAAATACAAATGCAAACAACAGATAGTGATGTTTATTATGGACCATTTTATGACCCACAAAATCCAACCTACAATGGTTATGGCTTAGCTTTTTCAAGAGCTAATAAATTTTGTAGGGATGTTAAAAATAAAAATGGTGTTAAAATTTTAAACACATCGGGAAGTTCAGTAGAAAATCTATATGTTGGTGGTATTTTACATGGTGCCGCAACACAAGTAACACCAACAACAGATATAAACAGTAATTACGGTGTCACACAGTCTTCATCAGCTTTTGATGTTGTTGGTACTGGAACGGGTGGAAATTTAAGTTGTAGTTCATCCACAAAATTACCGTTAAAATGTCAAAGAGTAATAGACGACCCAAACTGTCCAAACAGAACAAAATGTATGAAATGTTTATATTGCTTTAAATGCGTTAATGAAGAAAAACAACCAGGTATTTTTACTGGTAATAACGAACCAACAGATGGAGCATCGGATGGTATTGAAATAATAGGTTAATAATAGTTATGATTATAAGTGGGTATACAGATTCTAGATTAAAAGATGTTAGCACATATAGTAAAACACAACCATATCAGGTTGGTGTTAATGGTGTTATAGACGTGATATACAATACAGCAACAATACCTAAAGCTGAATTCGTGTCATACATAATAGATGACATTAGGTATGACACATACATTACCGTACCACAATTTTTTGGTGATAACTTATTTGTAAGAACTAACACTATTTATTTCTTTAATTCAAGTGGATTTACACAACAAGACATAAATGTAATAAAACAAGAGGTAGAAATGGGCATTTCAGAGCCACCCAAAGTGGAAAGTGAGATATTTATTGAAAGACAGTCTTCATCAGTTTTTGAAAGACACTTAAGAATGGATGAAATAACAACAGTACAACAACTAGAAGAGTATCGAAATGGGTATTACAATATTTTTAATTTAGAATAAAATGGCAACAGGAAATTATGGCACAATAAGGCCAGCAAACGTAACAGCGGATGATATAGACATATTTTATACCTACACACCAAGTAGAGATGTACCACCATCGGTACCAGTTAGAGTATTAGACGCTAACAATTTTTTAACACAATTTAATAACCCACTACAAGTTAATGGGACACAACCAATATTAGCTGGTTTATATAATTTAAATTTACCATCAGATTTGTTTTCTTCAAAGGGCTATTATACCATAATGATAAGGCCGAAACAATACTACACCACTATTACTGATTGTGGTGTACTTTCAGCGTACCCCGACATTAAAGGTTTAGTTTTCGACACAAACAAATTACCACCAATCTTAGCACAAAATGACGCTATGGTTGGATATAGAATAGAATATTTGGACGAAACAAATAATATAATATCAAATTTATATAGAATCGTAACATCAGCTAATCTAACGGAAGCGGTAAACCAAAATCTATCAAACTCATCACAAAAAGCGATAAGATATAGATTTAACGATAATTCTAATTTATTATTTACAACACTAACCCCATCGTCACCATCATCGATAACACCAAACAAAATACCTTTTATTGGAAGTCCAGGTCAAACTGTGGTAATAACAAACACATTTTTTAATCCAGTAACAATAGAGTTAGAGATGGTAGAGTATGATACCGAATCACTAGCTTATGGACTATTTGGGAATCAAAGTAAAGGTATACAAGATGGTAAGTACACTATTTATGACTTTGAAAATAGAATATATAAACAATACAACTTATATGAAATACAGGATGAATTTACTGGAGAACCATTATTTGAAATACGAGAGGAAACAGACGAAATAGATGACTCTAAAGATTTTGACATAATAACTGACGTACCAAACGCTTAAATAAATGCCTAGAAAAGTAGTACCAGGTTCGATAACAGAACCATATAAAAAAGGACAAGGTGATTTTTCACCTAATTTAGTTGGACAACAATTCACTGAGGGAGCAACACTTTTCACTTTAGGTAATTTTGCGATAACAACCAATTCATCACCACCACTAAGTAGGGTTTATAATACTGGTAGTTTTTCTGAATCATATTGTTTAGATTCATTGGGGTTAACAGAACAAGAATCGGGTATTTTATCAAATGAGTCTATATCTATTATTTTAAACATAGACCCAAACGATTTAAGTAGGTACGCTTATTTTGGTAGTTTTTATGAATTTATTAAATCAACAATACAAACATTAATATTAAAATGGAAAGGTTCTTTATACGTAAACAGCCTAATACCAACAGATGTTACCGCAACACCAAAAAACACTGTTTTAAATTACACTTACGATTCTGTTAATAATATATCTAGATTTAGTATCCCAACAGTTACAGTTATAAATAACTTTGGTTTAATATTTGACCAAGAGACAAACTTTTCATCTAATGAATACGGTAATATAGCTAATTTAAACACAAATTATTTGAATTATCAAATAACCAATGTCTTTGGTGATTTCTTCGTTTTAGGTTTTTCTGGTAGTACAAATGATAATAATTATATAAATATAGAGGTTAATGGCAATTCTTGGCCGGGTATAGAAACAATTGGCTTTGGTATGTTCGACTATCACATGAGACCAAAAGAAGAAATTCTAAATAAATATTATTTTAATCTATTAAATGAATTTGAAAATAATGTTTTAAATAGGTTGATAGAACCTAAGTACACCATGCAGGTCAGAGTACCGAAAAAAACGGATAGTGGTTCTGAGTATTTAACTAACATTAGTTTAACATGGCCAACATCAGATGGGTATAATTTAGATACTGGTGGTGGAGCTTATAACACATACATAAACACATGGTTAGACGTAACCAAATCTATTGATGAGTATAAAGCAAATTTAATAACAAGAAGGTTTATAACAGCGTCAATAATAGAATTTGATACAGATGGTGGTGGTGATGAAAGATATGGTAGAAAAGTAGATAAACTACTTAAAATATATGGTAGAGAGTTCGATGAGGTAAAGAAACACATAGACGCTCTATCTTTCGCTAGGGTTGTGACTTATAGTAAAAAAAATAACACACCAGATGAATTAATTAAAATTTTAGCTAGTGAATTAGGTTTAGATGTTTTATTAAGTTTTTTTGACAATAACCTATTTAACGATGTGTTACCAGGTAATTCAACAACAGAGGGTTACGGTAATTTTGAATCTGTACCATTTTCAGGATACTCAAGAAATCTATCACCAAAAGAAATGGACATAGAATTATGGAGAAGGTTAGTCATAAACGCTTGGTGGTTATTTAAATCTAAAGGTCATAGAAAAGTGTTAGAATTTTTCTTAAACCTTTTTGGTATAGAAAGTTGTGCTATTAGTTTAGATGAATACATTTATATAGCTAAAAATAGATTAAATGTTACTGAAACATTACAAGCAATAGCTGATTATGTAGGGGTTGACGTTTCAGACTTGTCAGCCAGTGATTATCCAATGGATGAGTACGGTTTCCCAAAAATGAAACCAAACACACCTGACTATTATTACCAACTAAACGGTTTTTGGTATAACGGTGGTAATTTATCAGAAATAGGTAATAACCCACATTTAGGCCCATATGATTATGGTAAAGCCTACTTTGATATACTTAGGTGTTTTATAGAAGATTTTAATGGCTCAATAAGTGGTACAACAACATTTAATACAATAGATAATTTATTTGTAGACTATGAAAATGGTACTATAGAAAATGGTGTACCAGATTATGGTGAAAATTACGCACAGATAATTAATGACAATAATAGAATAAGTCCTAACGCTACAGCTTCATTAGCTGGGGCAACAAACGACATAGCCTACGGAAATAGTAATACATCACTAAGAATAACATTTTTAGTTGGTGAGTCTAATTGTATTGTCACTTGCCCTACTGACTTAGTATTTTATGATAATGGTGTGATTTTTGCTAATAGTTTAACAGAAATAAATATTGGAGAAAATAATATAAGTGAACTATATGCTGATGGTAATTTTTATGAAGCGTTAATAGAATCGACACAAATATCAGAAGAGTGTTGTGATGAAATAAACGGATTTTATTTACCAATAACAAATGCTAGTGTGACAGAATGTCCACAGAGACCAAGTATATCTGGTGGTATTGTGGTTGACGTGACTACTAGAGATTGTTGTAGTAAACAGGTTGTTGGTGTCGATGTTTTTTGGGACTTTAGAACAAACACATGTAAGCTTTATATTGATAAGGATGTTGATACGGATGCACTTTTGAACCCTCTTACCACTGATACGGAAATCGGACAAATATCTTTACGTAGAACGGGTTTTGACCAGATAAAACCGTTTTTCCCAATAGAAGACCTATTTGGTCAAATTGAAACTAATAACGATGAGTTTGTTTGTTATTGGTGTCCACCAACTAAGGTTTTATGTGGTGAAGACTATTATTTAAATATACCACAACCCAAACAAGCGGGAGATGGTATAGGTATAGACCCAGACAAAGAACTTGAAGGATGTACAGACCCAACAGCTACAAACTACAATCCATTAGCGACATTAAGTTGCGGACCAATTGGACCATACCAACCAGATTTAGGTGGGGTTTTAAAGTCTGGGTGTTGTATAAAAGAAAATACAGGCAATGGTGGTGACGAATCATCTGATTTGATAGAATTAGAACCACTATTATGTAGTGGTAGCATTGTAATAACAACTGACGGTTTAGTTTTATTAGACGCGAATCCAATACCACAAGAATGTTGTACGGCAGCGTTTGTTGGTACAAACGTTATATGGAACGGTAAACAATGTGTTTTAGAATCATTAACATCACCTAACTGTGATACTAGTAATTTAGCCATAACCACAACAGGGGTAATTTTGGGTATAAACACACAAGAATGTTGTACAAAAGATGTTATTGGACAAGAAGTTATTTGGAATGGAAAAGAATGTAAGCTTAGTTTTATTGAAGAGACATGTGTAATAGTTAGCATTAATGACCAAAACATAACAGACCCAAAATGCTGTGAAATAAAAGGTGGGTATATAGTTATTGATTCCGCGGGTAATACGTTATGTATACAAAAAGAAAGTAATAATAACCAAGATGATTGCCCAACTAACTATAATTTAACACAAATTGCGATAGCGACAAAACCACCAACATATTATGAATTAGTAACATCGTTTGGTAGCCAAAATTTATCAGAAAAATGTTGTCTACAATACGCAATTGAAAATCCAGGATTTTATTTTGACCCAGATAAGGGTCAGTGTATAAGACAATTTGGAAATACAAAATTAAAAGCCTGTAGATACCAACTGGTAGAGTCATTTTTAGGTTTAACATATCCGACCCTACATATGGGGGATGACGGTATATATAGTTTAGGTGAGAGAGTAACCATGAAATTAAATAAATTAATTGTTAATGGTGTAGATTACTTACAAAGTTTACCAACACTACCACAAACAATATTAGACCCAACAACAGATGACCCAAATAATTGGAATTCTGTATTATTTTTACAAAAAATATTTAATGATTTTAATTTGGTAAATTATAAAGCACAATTACCAGGTAGTCCAGCAAATATATCAAGCACACCAAACTCAAGGGGAACAATAACTGACGTGTATACAGTTGGTTTTGGTTTTTATATAACAAGGCCAGAAACAGATACTTTTGAAATTGACTTAGATTTTTATACCCAGTCAGTACCACCAAACACTTCTATTGGTGAGACTAGTAAATTTATCTTTACTTGGTCAGAAAATAACACATTATTAAATGGTACCTCAAGTGACAAACTAGTTACTCCGGCTCAATGTACTTATGGCGTAAATAAATCAACAACACCTAGTGGTGAGGATTGTTATGTGGTAACAAATAGTATTTATGGTAATGAACCACAACAATGTTACCCATATATATTAAATGGTATAACTTATGAATAAAATACTTAATTAATATGGCACAAGTAAATGGAATAGGGCAAGACGACCCAAATGAAGAGGTTATCGGGTGTAGTGACCCATCGGCGATAAATTACGTATTTAACGTAACAAAGAGCTGTGGTCCAGTTGGAACCTATACTTCCGGTAATTGTAACTCTGGAGCACCACCTA
>WLWG01002390.1_pt1 | contig 14446 bp, 18 predicted proteins | sample 6712871 | NCBI WGS metagenome assembly WLWG01 (sample SAMN12718693, study PRJNA515312) | sponge metagenome | isolation source: marine sponge | host: Mycale hentscheli | place: New Zealand: South Island, Marlborough, Capsize Point | collected 2003-05-01 | reverse complement strand
ACTACAGTACCAGAAGCAAGGTTAATACCTTCTACTGCGTACTTGGCTGCACCTATTGCTGTAACTTTAATGATTGTTCCTACTATTCCGCCTTTAGTTGTACCATTTAAAGTAATAACATCATTACTAGCACCTGAGAAAAATGCTTTTCCTGCTGCATCGCTTTTACCCATAAGTACCCCACCTACGAACTTATCTGTTCCGTCAGTTTTAATATCTAAGTCTGTAGCTGCTGTTTCAATTACAAAAGTAAATGTAGCACCTAAGTTGTTAGTTTGATTTGGATCATCATCTGAACCTGGTGCGGTAGCTACAATGCTAGGTAATGTAAACTTACCATCAGCATCATTACAAGTAAGAACCTTACCTGCGTGTGCATCTACTGTAAGTGTTGTGTCAGCAGTTAAGCTAACCACATTTGCATTACCTGCTGAGATAAATCCAGATAATGATTTAACTGGACCTGAGAATGTTGATTTTGCCATAATTTCCTCCTGGGAAATAAGTTCTACCGTCTTGGCTTGTCTGCTAGGTCAGTCTGTAGAACAAGTTAATAAATCCTAGAATTAAATGATATACCTTATTTTAGAAAAAAGAAAGGGAGCCGAAGCTCCCTTAAATAATTGTAGTTGAGTGAGAAACGCTACAATAAATCGTTCCTTAAGCTCCTTGAGAACCGTAAACGGCTCTAAAGTTAGAATATCCGAAGCTGTAACGCTCTCTAGCCTTATATCTCATGTTGCCAGTATCGAAGTCACCTTCCAATGAAGTTGTCATTGGTGATCTTTCAAAATACTTAAATCCGTCAGGACAGTCTGTTTTCAAGAAGAAAGCATCTGTATCTGTCAGATAGTTATTTACAACATAACCATCAGGTAGCATACCAGTATTCTTAATAGCATTAATGTCGTTGTCAGACGTACCAACTCTTCCAGGAGTTTGTAATAATCTGTCAGCCACAAATACTAATTGTGGTGGAATAATGAGCTTCATACCTTTTAACGCAATGTTAAGACCTTTATCATCCGTAAATGTAGAGATATTAATTAATGCGTCTTCAAGTGAAGTTTCATTAAGATCCGCCATAGTGGTTGCTCTGTTTGCTAAAGTGCCACCGCCGCCTAATGCATGATCAGTTGCTACCAAAGTGCTACCATCACCACCTGTTGTAGAGAACGCATTGTTCAATACAGAAGCAGCTTTGATTTGCTTTGTGTTAGCCATAGATCTAGCTAGTGCTTTAGTGTATCTTGCTCCAAGCCTGTCATACAGGTTATCTTCTACTGCTTCTTCAGTTAGTGCGAATGCTAAAGCCACTGTTTCGTGGGTATAACGTGAAGTATAACCTTCGTTAGCTGTATCAAATCTGACACCGCTACCTTCAGCTTTTACTTCTGCATTACCAAACCCTACTATTAGAGTTTCTTCTTCAAACGCTCTATCAGAAGTTTCAGTATCGTAAATTTCTGTATGTTGAGCTTCGTATCTTGAGTATTCCATGCCGAACAAGGCGTTTAAACCTGGCTCTAATTCTTTCGCTAATTGCGCTCTATTAATTGCCATTATTTATACTCCTGTTGGGTCGACATAGAAATGCTCATTAAATTTAACAATCACATTCACGTTAGCTGAACCTGTTGCACTGTTATCTGGGTCACTCGAAAAGCCCATGATTCTGAACGTAGCAGTTGTAGCTGCTGTTGTTCCAGATAATTCTACTGCTGACATACCAGTTTTGGTAGATCCGGCAGTGTAAGAAATATCTGCGTTCAAACCGACATCAGTTTGAGCTGGAGAACCTGCACTTTGAATTTCAAATACAGCATCAGGGTCATCTATTACGAATGCTACGATATCGGACGATACAGTTCCATCGGGGTAATGAGAACTAAAAATAGTCTCACCTGAAGAGTTTGTAAAAGTACAACCTCTAAAAATTCCTATGGACTCATCACCAGCAGCAGCTACTAAGATAGTACCTGTGTTGGTCATTTTTACTAAATCGCCAGAAAAAATATTCCCAGAAGCACCTGAGGCAATTGCGTATTCTGTTGTACCACCGTTGGCAACGCCAGAACCTAATTTACCTACAACACGTGCTCCGAAAGGGGCATTTTTGTTAGCCATAATAAGTCACCTTATATTTGTTATTTTAAGTTTTAGTGATCAACTTCGCTGACCACCGCCAAAAGTTACTTTGCTTGATCTCTGAGGTTTTAACATCGGAGAACTAGGATCTGATTCCCTCATCAAATCGTTATCCACAGCATCTTGCTGGGTTTGTGCACGTTTAGCATAGTAGGAGTTTCTTTCCTCACGTGTTTCATTAGGAATCTTAGCCAATAGCAAACCACCTCGTGCAACAACTCCTGCGTGTTTACCTTGTTGTAGGGTATCAAAACGATCTTGGTCAGAAGTATGTAACTCGTCTGATCTTACTAGGTCGAAACCTTCGCTTAATCTAGAAGTTACGTTCTTACGATCTTCTTGGCCTACAATTTCGGCTCGTATCCACCTGTAAGTATAACCTTCAGGTGCAGGAGGAGTATCCAACGTAGATGGTGGGCTCCATGGTTTGCGAGCTACTTTATCAGCTCGAGTGTCGGCAGAACGCGGGGTTCTGTTTAAATCTTTGTTATCTTTTTCTGTCATAACTATTACCTTTTAACATATTTTGCGTACTCTGTTAAGGGTACGTTTAATCTTTTTGCCATTTGAACTTCTGCTGGCGACAACTTAACTTGTCTTTTTGAGCTAGTATTACCAGCTACTCTGCCTGCTGAAGCCACCTTTTGTTGAGGCTTCGACTTAGCAGAAGACTCTTCAAACTTGTGCGGAAATTCTTGTCGCAATCTTTTATCAACCTCTGAATAATACTCATCTGATGTAGCGTCATAACCTTCCTGGACTAGCTTTTGATCTATAGAAAAAGCAGCAAGAGTCATAATCTCATCTTCACCAAACCATGAGTTATTATCTACCCACTTTTCTTGTTTAGCATCAAGCTTTGGTGGAGCCTGGTATTGTTGAGCTGGTTGTTGAATATTTTGTTGTGGTTGTCCATTCATGTTTACAGGTGTTTCTTGAACCTGTTGTTGTATAGCCATTTTAGAAGTATTTACTTTGTTTTCTTCTACAGCTATCTTTGCTAAAACATCTTGTGCTTTTGCTACTTTTTCATAATCTTGGACTTCATGAGCTGACTTGAGTGCAGACATTGCTTGTTGTTTTTGAGACTTTAATCTGTTTTCAGCTTCCATCAAGTAAGATCTATCTAAGTTAGAACTTTTTGCTTTTAAGTGTTCGTTTTCAGCAGCCGTCCTTTTTGCATACTCATAAGCAGATTCTTGACCTCTTTCTGCTTCCCTTAACTTTCTTGTAAGATTGTTAATTCTTTTCTGTACGCTTTTAGAATAGTCTTCTAACTCTTCTTCTTGTTTTGCTTCTGGTTCTTCAGAAACATTTTCTATTTTTTCTTCAGCCTCACTATCAACAGACTCCATAGGAATTTGTGTTTTAGGCTTTTCATCTTCTAGGGGCTCAAGTTCTACAACCTCACCCTCATCTACTATTTCTTCTTCTATTACCTTTGCATTTTCTTCAGACATATTTTCTCCTTATACTGCAAGAATATCATCAGGATCAAGTATGGTAGCTATCACCTCATCATCGTTAATGATTCTACATTCAGATTCATCACCGAGTTTGAAACGAGCACCAGCATATCTGCCTATCAATACCCATTGTTTTTCCTGACACCAAGGATGTACAAACTTGCTTTCATCTTTGTAGCAGTCAGGACCCATTTTAACCACATAGCCAACCACAGTAGCTAAAGACTCTCTATCTACGGTTGATTGTACTAAGTGGATTCCACCTTCTGTTACTGCCTTACCTGCGTAAGGAAGTATTAACATACGCCAACCTGTTGGTTGTGGCATACGATCTAAAAAGGATTTTTCTAATAAGGTAGGGTCTAAAACCCTTGCTGATCCAGGAACATAGGCAACATTTTCTTCTGTGTCTTGCTCTGGGGTTTCTTGTTTTTCTTCTTGTTCTTTTGCTTTTAAGTCTGCCTCAATGGACTTTGCGACATGATCAGGGACTTGTATCTTGCTCATCTTGATGTATTTTTCCTAGCAGTTCTCTAAAAATATTTTCTGCATCGGCTAGAGAACTGTAACGGCCACGCAGATATTCATACTGAGAGAAGTCTTTACATCCAGACAACATAGCGTCCTTAGTATCTTCTCTTCTAGCTTCAAGTTCTTTTAAAAACTTTTCAGCAAGCCAAACTGATGACATTAATAAATGCCGGAAAACTTGCCACCGAACTCGGCAGCACCCATACCTCTTGCTTTTCCTTTACCCATACCTGGTTGGGCTTTTGTATTAGCTGAAAAAGTACCAGCTTTAGTTTTAGTAGATGCACTACCTTTATTACTATAGCTGTTTTTATTCTTTAATACTTTGGGTGTTTTCTGTTGACTTATGTCTGTTCTTTTAATCATGTGTTTTATTATGTTGGTTAGATTTTATTTTTGCAAGTATTAATTTTTATTTTGCATATCCATTAATTTAAAACGAGCCTGTTGTTCTAGCCTTGCTCTTGCAGTTTCGTCACGTAAATCTGCTATGTCTTCCATAGATTCTATTCTTTCTTTGTCCACATTAATTCTTCTTTGTGCGTCCATAGCTTTACGTTTTTCTTCTTGTAAGAACTGTTGCTGTTCCATAGATAACTCTTGACCTTTGAGTGCAAGTTCTTGTTTTCTTATGGCTACTAACGGATCTTCATCACTTGGATCTGCAACTTTTTGACTGTATTCAGTAATTAACTGTGCCATGATTGGTGCTGAGAACTGTGCCAATATATCGCCAGCTTGCTCTGTCATTTGTTGAGCTTCTGCTGGATTTGCTTGCTGCGCTTGTTGTTGTAGCTGTTGGAACTGTTGCATTGCCTCTGGTGGCATTTGTTGTTCAGCTAGACTATCAGCTTTCATTTGTAAATGTTGCATGATATGTGAATGTATTAAAGCTTGTACCTGTGCATTCATCTGAACCGGTGGTGTCTGTAATACAGCCATGTGCGTTGCAATATGTGCATCATGGTTCTGCTGTCCAAAGGCTTGAGCTTGTTGACCTAGTAATAACTTATTATTTTCAAAACCTGCTTCAAGAGGACTAGGATTTGTTGGTGGCGGAGGTGTTAGTATTTTTTCTATATTATCTACACCTATAGCTGAGTACATTCTTTTGTATGCTTCGTAAGTACCATTAGGTCCATGGACTTCTGGATTAGATTGAACTAATGCCATCATTTCTTGTGCCATAGCTATTCTTTGAGATTGACTAAATATATCTGGATTACTGATTGGGAATATATCTATTCTGTCATCAAAGTCTTGTAATTTAATCTCAGCATTACCACCTGCAATAGCGTAAGGATACTCAGGAGGTAGGTATTCTTTAAATACTTGAGCTAATAACTTAAATTCTTTTTTCTGTGAATTGTGTAATCTTTTGTGTATAGCTGATAGAACTTTAGTAGATCTTTCTAGTAGTGCAAGTGTAGTTCCTACAGGTGCATTAGGATTACCTTTACCTGTATTAATTTCAGCAATAGATGCAAACTTTTTACCACCGTCTACTAAAATACCCAATAGATTTAATAAAGTACCACTAGGTTCTTTAAAGGGTAATGGTTGGATAGATTCTCTTAATGATCCACCAGGAGCATCTACATCTCTAAACTCACCAGGTTGGATTGGAGTATCTTCATCTCTAATTCTTATACCACGAGTTTTAAACCCAGCAGGTAAGTTAGCTAGAGTACCAGCATCAATAAGCTGTCTTAGTATTGAAGTAGAAGCTTTGGATAAACCACCAATCATGTGTGTTAAACCAAACCCATAGAATCCTAAACCAGGAAGAAACTTAAAGTGTACAAAGTATTGTATTTTGTTTTTTAAAGGATCTTCTTCATTAAAGTTCCTACGGATAGATAGTATTTCTGTAGAGTTAGCATCAATGGTTACTATGTATGGAAGTTTAACTCCTGTCATTTCACCAGACTCATCCATGTCTTCAAAGCCATCTAATTCTAAATTACAATGCACTTCATAAAGAACTGATACTTCACCATCATCATAGCTAGGCTCCATGCCTGATAACTTTTCTATCTCTTCTTTTACATCAGATGATGTTGTAGCGTCATCGCCAAAGTCTATATCTACCTTACGGTAAAAACCAAGAGCTTGAAGTTTTCTTACTTCATTCTCTGGCATCTTAACTACGTTGGTAATTCTAGGACAGGACTCTAAATCAGTTGTGTAGTAAGGAACGATTAAATCTTCAGGAGCTACAAACTTAGATACAGCTCTACCTAGAGTTTCATCGTAGTAAACCTTTTTAAATGCAGAACCTGCTAAAGGAAGGTAGAACAACATTTGGTCTAACTCCTCATCAAACTCCTCCATAACATGAGTAATCTGATAATTCATAAAGTCTTTGACTCTTTGTGCTTGTTCTTCTACACCACTATCGTATGCACCTACAACTTGTGTTTTAACAGGTCCACCAGAGGGTAATAATTCTTTGTATGCTTGTGCTTGGAAGGTTGTAACTGCTTCACCTAATAATGGATGTATGACTCCAGAAGCACCTTCAAAAGGTTCGGATCTTTCATCATCAAACTTCATGCCTAGGTATTTAAGACCATCGGTATAAGTTCTTTCCCAATCTTCACGAGAGGATTTGTCTTTTTCAATGCCGTCTATAAGTTCGTTAGCAATTCTACCTAAATCACTGTTATCCATAGAATCAGCTAAGTTTTCATTAAACCCAGTATCCATAGGAGCACCTTGCATACTTGATTCAAGTATTGCACTGCCATCATCTTGCATAACAAAGTCTTCCATGCCAGCTTCTTCAATCGCAGCTAGTGCTACTTCCATTCCCTCGTCACCGAGAGACATTTGATTTTCTTCGTTGAGAACTGTTGGATTAATATCTTTTTCTATAGCCATTAGTAATATACCCTTCTAACTGGTGCTTTTTCTTGATCTGAGTAATCATCGTCAAGAGAAACTAAACCGCCCTCTCTAAATCTCATTAGGGCTTGAGTCATAGTATCACACAAATCGTCATTTTTACCAAAAGGAAAAGCTGCACATTCTTCTATCATTTCTTCTGCAAATTTCTTTTCAGGTGCATAGACAAGCTCAGATTCAAAGATAGGAGCAACCGAGTGCATCCTTGTTGATTTATCGTGTCCCCTAGTCGGAGAGTAGTTGACAACAGGTATGCCTAACCTTCTAAGTTCGTGTGTAAGTGGCGTACCAGAAGCTTTAGCTTCAATCAATGTCATATCCGGCTCCCAGTATTTATATTCGTTATAAGCTATGCGTTTAAGCTCTGGGAAGTCCCATCTGCCTTTTTGTGCATCAAGCAGAATAATACAATCGGGTGAATCAGGCGTAGGTCTAAAAATACCCCAAGTGGATATAGCTGAGTAGTCAGCGTTCTCTTTTTTAGAAAAAGCAGTATCGTAGCTTTGTATAATATAACTTACAGGTGGTAGTGAGTCGCCTTCCCATATATTCCACCATTCACGTTTTACAATAGAGCCTTCTTCTGAGGTTGGAGTCTGCATCCACTGTGCATTCCATTTTTGTACTGGCAGTGAAGCTTTGACCTTTTCTAGCTCAGATATTTCCCAGAACTCAGGCCATAGGGCATTGTTGGTATCCGGGAAGATAGCAGGGAACTCTACTATTTCCCACTGGTCAGCAGCGGATTCTTTTTGTGCGTCTAATAACTTTGCAGTTAGATCTATAGAACTCCACCTGGTCATAACCAATATAATGGCTCCTCCTGGTTGTAAACGCTGTCTAGGTCCAGAGGTATACCATTCCCAACAAGATTCCAAAGCACTAGGGCTAAGAGCATCTTGTTCTGAATGTGGATCATCAATTATCAATAGATCCGCACCACGACCTGTAATAGCACCACCGACACCAGCAGCGAAGTATTCACCACCTTTGTCAGTCTCCCAACGACCAGCAGACTTAGAATCAGCTTTGAGCTCTACCTCGTTAAAGATCCTTTTGTATTCGTCAGTATCCATCATGTTTCTAACTTTACGACCAAATCGGACAGCAAGTTCGCCTGTGTGAGTCGTCTGCATGATTTTACGCTTGGGTTGTTTGCCCATGATCCAAGCAGGAAAATAAGTAGAACAGAACTCAGACTTGGTATGTCTTGGTGGCATATTAACAATGAGTCGGTTTATTTTACCGTTAGCTACGTCTTCTAGCTTTTGAGCAAAGATTTTATGGTGTCTACCACAAATAAACTCAGGCCACATATATTCAACGTACTTTAGAAAACTATCTTGGCATTGCTTTTGATTCTTTAATAACTCAAGACGTTCTTTGAGAACTAAGGTTTCTTTTATTTCATGATCGGATAAATGGGCTAGGTTCATAAATCAGCTAACATCCTGTCTATTTCCACAGGTCCACCCAGTTTAAATGCATCGATACCTTGTTCTTCAATGGCTTTTCTAAGCTCATCAGTAAACTTAAGATAAGTACCATCATATTCAGTGTCAGTGCCACTTACTTTAGAAATCATGCCCTTTTGATTGGCTCTGTTAGGAATAAGCTCATCAAGTATCTTTTGTATTTCTTTCTCACCGCTACTGTAGTTTTGAATAACTCTTTCTGGTGATGATTCTGTTATTGCTTGTTGTTTACCTATATGGACACCATCTTGCCCTGATTTCGCGGCCTGAAGCACTCTAGTTCTTACAGGTAGCTTCATATACTTAGAGCTACCACCATCAAAGTATGGGTCTATTTTCATACCAAACTCTTTAGCATTAATACCTACTGCTTTTTTTAAAACCTTGACTCCATTAGCTAATTTAAAAAAGGTTGTACCTTCATCTGCAATGTCATCAAAGTAAGCTTTAGCAAGATCTGCTGGATTATTTGGTACATCAATGTATGTTTGTTTACCGTCTTTCATGGTATAAAAAATATCTTCAGTAGTTTTATCCAAAGATTCTGAAAAAGGTCTGCCTGTAATTTTTTCTATGTCTTTAGGTGATATAGACATTTTATCTATATCTAAATCTAATACACTTCTATTTAATTTACCTATGATTCTATCAACGTCAATATTTGCACCAGAAGCAATAGATGCATTGATTTTATCAACTTGTCTATTGTAATCTTTAAGTTTCTTAAGAATTACTTTTTGTTGTACTGGATCTACAAAACCACCTCTAGCACTAGCAGACTTACCCAGTATTTTTTTGTTTATTGCATCAATAGACCTTCTTTGTTTAAAAATTGTTTCTATAACATCCAAGATTTCTGCTTCGGAACCTAAATTTTTAATATCTTGATTAACACCAAGCTTGTTATATATGGTGTCTATAGCTTCTTTTTGTGTGACTTTTGGATTTCTAGATAAAAATCCATCTACAAATTCTGTAAAGCTGACTGATCTACCTGTATTGCCCACATCAAAAGCTTCATTTGGTGCAAAAAATTTACCAGGTATCCTTTGTGCTAATGTTTTATCAGTAAATACTTTATATAAATCATTGCCTAAAATTTTCTTTACCCCATCAACATCAGCATTTGCTACAGCATTAACAAAATTAGGATTTAAGTTCTGAGATAACATACGTGATTGTGAATTTAAACCTTTAAGTTGGTCAGTTATATTTTCACTATAGCTTCTAGAAGCATTGTTAATATTTATAAAGGGCAAACTATCGGTATTTTCAATTGTTTTTATAGTAGATGTAAAATCTCTTTTCATCTTAGGCAAATAGGTATCGGCTACTTCGCCTTGGAAATCTGATTGCACCCTAAAGATACTTTCAACCTTATCGCCTTCTTTAAGATCTATCTCATCAAAGGCTTTGCTTATACCTTTGCTTTTGATGTATTCGCTACTATCATCAAAGCCATAAGCTAAATTGTATCTAGCCCTAGGATCTGAGACTCCTGTACCATCAAATACATAGGACTTGTTAGCTTCAGTACCATCAGGATACTTTAGTCTACTGTAATGATCAGGGTTACTTCTGTATTCGCCTGATCCACGAACAAAATACACAGCTTGACCTTGGGTTTTTTGTAAATCTTCGTTAGCAAATCTTGTATCTGGTGATGCAAGGTTTTCTTTAGGAACTCCACGCATTTGAATAGCATCTCTTTGTGATCTAGCCATATAATCATCAAGGAATTCTCTGGATATCGTCTTAGAGCCTTCTGTTTCATTCAAGAACTTAGGATTGATTTCATTAGCCTCATCAAGGATTCTTAGTAGTCTAAGCTCCCCTTTAGGTATACCAGCATCAATTAAACGCTTGACCCACTCTTCTGGTGCTAGTTCTTGTACCTTTTTGCCAGGAGATTGTGGATGTAAGCCATTGACCCACTTCCTAGCCTTAGAACTAAGCTGAATAGATGGTTGGGAGGTGTTATAGCCAATATCTTGTATGCCTTTAGGTTGGAATGGCTCAACTTTGGGTAACTCAGGTTCAGTAATCTTAGGCGGTGCTAGTTGCGCTGGCTCCCTTGTCGGGGGTTTTTGAGGGGGTGGAGCATCTGCTAATTTAGTAGCAGACTTTGTTACGCCTCTAGCACCTCTAAGAAATCGAAATAATGGTATTAAACTAATACCAGATAAAACTTGTAAGCCTGTATTACCTGCGGCACCAAGGTAATCTTTGTCTTCTATGTTAGTTTTAGCCCTAGAGCCGAACTCACCTATTTCATAGGCAGCAAGTGCATCACCGACACCAGGAGAGATGCTAACAGCTATCTGATCTACAACAGGTAGTTCTTCAAAAGTACGGTAGGCTTCACGGATATTACCATCAGCTATCTTGGTGCTTAAGTCTGAAAGTATTTCCTTTCTTGCAGCCATGACTGGCTAGATGGATATAGAGTCTAGTATTCTAGATATGTCGTCTTGTATTGGTTGTGGTCTTTGTGATCCTGCATACCCTGTTTGTATCTGTGAATTAGCTTGTTGTGTTTGTGCTTGTCTTTTTTGTACGTCTAGCATATTAATCTCGTTTGCAACTTGCTGGGCTCGATCAAAATCTTGATCATCAATAAACATTTGGTAAGATTTTAAAAGATTCTGTATTCTTGCTTCAATACTAAAAACTTGATCTCTATCTTCCATCCTAGGTTCGTTGTCGGACATAGACATTCTTTGTGGCTGTTGTGGTTGTGGCAACTGTTGCATTGGTGCATCTCTCATCGGAGTAGACATGGTTCTACCAGACTGACCTAACATCTCTTGCATATTCATCATATACCAAACATCTCCCTAGCCATCTGTAGTTCTTCCATAGTAATACCTACTTGTTCTAAGAAAGATTGTATTTCTTCTTCAGAAGCACCTTGATTTACCATTTGTTGTAAAATTTTAATAATTTGTGTGAGGGCTTGTTTAGCCTCTTCTTGATCTGAACCAGAAATAGAGTCCATCTCTTGTTGTAATTCACCAGGTAATTCTTGGGGGGCAGGAGTCCCTTGCATCATTGGTTGTGGTTGCATACCACTCATTTGGTCAGGCATCATAACTGGGTCTACCTGCATACCCATCATCTCTTCGTCCATGTACAGTCCTGTAGTTAAAATCCGATTGTATCAGAATTTTGCTAAAAATTACTAGCATTGTGTTAAATATATGTTTTGAGTGTGTTTGTTATTAACCTTGTGTGTGTATACTATTGCCCTGCACTTTTTGTGTCCCCCCCCTAATCCTTCAGCCGATACCGACCGATTATTGTGTCCTGCTGGGACTCCGAACATAAAAAAAGGGAGCGTATTGCTCCCTTAATCCTCCGACTATTTGTTATTTTAGATATGTTTCTTGTTCTATAAACTCAACTACCTTATTTCTAAGAAGTAGAATAGTCATATATTGTGGGTGTTCAATGTCAATCTTACTTACTCCGTACTTTTCCAAAAGATTATAGAAATCATCTTGAAAGTTTATGAAGTCATTGTCTTGCATTTCTTTTGCACTCATTAGTTCAACTCTAAAGGAACTACATTGTCAGGTTGTTGCTCTTGGGCTAACTCCCTCATCTCAGCATGAACTCCACCTGCTTGGATGATGTGCATACCATTAATGATTAGACTTTGACAGTCAGTCTCTATGGCTTTGCCAACGACCCTTTCGCCAGTCTCATCGTATAAGTTTATTTCTATCTTCATAATAACCTCCTATTGGTTTTGTTTAAAAGATAAGATAAGTTTAATTGATTGTCTACATTTTGTCTACTCTTTTCTTAAATTGTTTTCCTTTATTTAATTCATAGATAAATAGACCTTTGCGGCACATGTATCCTGGACTCTGCCGGATAAAATCACGGCATTGTGTTTCGCACTCTTTCAAAGACTTAGACCAAACCCGAGCTGTCCCGAGATGACAGTACCCGACATACCCGAAGCTCATGCCTGGTAGATCCTCTGCTTGTGTGTGTAAGGCCTTAGTGCTGGCTGCGTGCCGAGTCTTTGACTAATCACTAGACCCGACCCGACAATAGGAACACCAGCACATATACGCCAACCGTAATCAGGAACAACGTATCCATTATTCCTCATCATAACCGTCAAACCAAACGCCCTCTTCCCGGGTATCGTCTCTTTGGCAATGCTCTTGTGCTTCTTCCAAAGTTAATCCAGTTTTAATTGTTTCGCGAGCTGGACCTGGAAACCCGTCCTCCTTATAAAATCTTATTATCTTATACATATTACTTCTCCTGTAATTAAAAGCTTATTGAATCACATTGGATACATTATGTCAACAACTCTTTCATCCTGGACAGATCCCCAGGTCAGATCCAGATCGCCGGTATTGGATCTTGTGTTTGTTAATACTGTGTTTAGTTCTGTGCTTGGCAAGTAATCCCGAACCCCGACTCCCGACATAAAAAAACCCGACACTAGGTCGGGCTTCTTCCTCCTCTCATTTGTTATTCAAACACCACCTCCCTCATTGTTTCAAAGTGTCTATGTATATTCACATCTACTTCGTAGTGTGCATCACAAGTTTGACAATGCCAATCTTCTATCTCACCTGTGCAGTTATCACCAAGATAATGAATATGGTCTTGGTTGCATTTAGGACATTTCTGTAGGCACATTACTTAGATACCTCATCAGCGATAGCAGTAATGATGTCCTTTATCCTTTCTTGTGCCATTGGCTCTAACAATGCAATAGCTAACTTGTCAGATATTCTATCTCTAGTCTGCCAATCATGTTTAAACCAATTAAGTTCTTTGTTGCTATAAGTAAAAGAACTAATACCATACAAGGCTTCTTGGCTCATACTGTTATAGTTTCTGATAGCTTCATTACAAGCAGATTCCATAGTGTTGAGTTTATTTGAAATCTTCTCTCTTTCTTTATAACACTCCTGCACTTTATCAGCTAACTTCTTAATAGCTTTAAAGTCAGCAGACTTCTCAGCTTTGGTTATTTGTTTATCCACTCTTTCGTGGACACCCTCCATAATCTGATTGACTATGGCTTCTTGTTCAAATTTTCTTATCATATTACTTCTCCTATAAAGTTTATTTGAAGTTCTAGCTTATCACATTGGATACAAATTGCAACTCTTATATAAAGTCAGGTATTTGTGTGCCAGACGACCAGCAAAATCTTACCGGTCAGCTTCCAGCCTGGTATGTTTACCGGTGTGGATCTGTGTTATATTGTGTGTGTAAGTTCTTACAACCCGACCCGACCCGATTATCCCGACAGCCCGACTAATAGCCCGACTAGAGCCTGTTTATGTTAGCTTTTTTATTTGGAGAGAGACAAAGAGAGGGTACAGATGCGATTAATCTCCAAAAACCCTGCATATAAATCTATTCTATTATATAAATAAGATACAAAATGTTTACTAAAACACTTGCAATAATGACTACATAATGTATCATTAGATAGTGAGGTTAGCAGAAAAGAGGATAGCTATTAAAGTATAAATCCTGCTTTATCTACCAATCGACCATGGTTTGTTGGTAGTTAATATGAACAACGCCTCACACTTTATTAACCATAAACACTATAGGAGGTGTACAAAATGGGAACGAGAAGTAATATTGCTTACGAGCAACCAAACGGAAACGTAATAGTGACTTATTGTCATTGGGACGGATATCCAACCTACAACGGTCAAGTATTAAATGACCATTATAATAACCCCAAGAAAGCAGAAGAGATAGCCAATCAAGGTTATATCAGTTCGCTTAAACCAACAGTCAAAGAGTCTATAGAAGATAGGGCAAATCATGACGCACCTATAAAATATAACTCACTGAATGATTATCTAAATGATATTGCATGGGACATAGAATACGCTTACATCTATTCTAAAAATCATTGGTATTGCA